>Ga0105046_10003669_pt1 | contig 24397 bp, 22 predicted proteins | sample MAT03_FD_78385 | JGI IMG/M metagenome (GOLD analysis project Ga0105046, IMG submission 78385) | Freshwater microbial communities from Lake Fryxell liftoff mats and glacier meltwater in Antarctica - MAT-03 (megahit assembly) | ecosystem: Environmental > Aquatic > Freshwater > Ice > Liftoff...
ATGCCAATTTGGGAATTATTCTATATGAAACACGCAACACCGCGACCGCAGTGGCGGCGGTGCTTGATGAATGGCTGGACAAGTTTACGACCGCTACGTAGCGGTCAAAAAATTGCGGCCGCATGGCCGTAACGTCGTCCGCCGTATGCGGATTTGTAGAATTTTGAGGAGAACAAATTGTGGCTAAATTAGATTTAAGTGGTTTAAACAGCATGGATGGCTTTGTCGCTGCCGCGTTGGTTGATGGCGACAGCGGCCTTGCGTTAGCCGGGCTCGGCGGCGGCAGCATCAATTTAGAAGTTGCGGCGGCGGGCAATGCCGAAGTGGTCAAAGCCAAACGACGCGTTGCCAGCGCTCTAAAGCTCAATGACAGCATCGAGGATATTTTGATTACGTTAGGCAAGCAATATCACTTGATACGCCCGCTCGAGCGCAATGAAAAGATCTTCCTATATGTGGTGCTGGATCGTTCCAAGGCCAATCTGGCGATGGCGCGGCACGAGCTGAAAAGCTTTGAGAAGTCGCTCGATTTCGCCTAAGCGAGCCATTAAATGCTCGCACCCATAGGCGAACATGAGTTGCTTAACGCCCTGCAGCAGCAGGGCCTTGAGCCGCACCTGCAGCTGTGCGATATGCTCAACGAGCGCTTTGAGCATCGCACTGAGCGGCGTGGCTGCGGCTATACCCAAGCCACGCGCTTGTTGGCGGCACAAATCAATCAGCGCAGCCTTATTCCCTTAGCCCGCAGCCGCGTATTTGCTGAGCACTTGGGCAACGCCGAATTAGCGCAAGCAATGACCCTCGCTGGCACGCAATGGTACGAGCAGCTTGCGCGCATGGAATCACGGCTGTTGGCGCACATGATTCGCGATATCGTGCTGCGCGACGCGCAGGGAATCGAGTTTCCAATGATCGCGCCTATGCCATTGAAGGTTGGCTCATGCCCGCTTGCCGAGCAGTTTTTCTTGGAAATTGCGTATCGGCGCATTCGTCGAGGCGGGCGCGTGAATGTCATTGTCGATCATCAACGTCAACCACTATTGATCGAAAAACGCGGGCTTGGCGACGATCACTCGTGCATTACCGTTGCCGAGATGGTGGTGCATGGCGTACGCATCCCAAAAGGCAGTTTGGTCGGCGTCGATTACCCAGATGCGGTACTCGAAGGGCTGCCCGCCCTGCAAAACCGCTGCGGCGTGCAGCTGCCATTGGCAAGTATTAGCGGTGCGCGCTTGCTGCGCTTGACGACGTTAGCGGTAAGTCCAGCGGATCGCGCGCGCGCATTCAGCGCGCACTTTCAACAACAGATTGACAGCGGGCTGTTTTCGCCCGACACCACAACGCTCGCGCAGCTAATCGACTTCGCGCATGAGCAAGTTGCATAACACGATGACTCTGACCATGACTTTGCCGTTGGTGTACCACCCAGACTACGCACCAGCGGGGTTGGAACATTTTGCGCGGCTGCGCGTGGTTGCCGAAATGGCGCAGGCCGAGGCGCTGGGTGAGTTCTATTTACCGCAGCCGGTAACACGGGCAGACTTGCAGGGCCTGCACGACGATGCCTATCTGGATGCGGTGCTGACCGGCACCCTGCCGCTGGCAAGCAGCGCGTATCTGCCCTGGTCGGCACAGTTGGTGAATGCGTGCCTGCATATGCTGGGCGGGCAGCTGCTGGGGGCGCAGCTAGCACTAACGCACGGGCGCTGCATAAACTTAGCCTGTGGTTTCCATCATGCGCACCCCAATACCGGCGGTGGCTTTTGCCTACTCAATGGGCTAGCGCTGGTGGCGCATGCAATGCCTAAGCTTAAAGTCGCCGTGCTTGACTGCGACGAACACGGCGGTGACGGCACCGAGGCTTTTGCCAAGCGCTTAAGCAATCTGCATACCTTCTCGGTGTTCGGCAGCCGCTTTGGCGTGCGCGGCGGGCTGCGCAGCCGCGCGCTGCAGGTGCCCGGTGCCTGCACGCCTGCGGTGGATAGCCTGTATCTGGAGGTGCTCGACCAAGCACTCGAGGAGGTGCTTGCCCTGGCCCCCGATCTAGTGATCTATCAGGCCGGCATGGATAGCCACGAGCACGATCCACGCGCGACGCTGAAGGTCAATACCGCAACCCTAGCGCGCCGCGATCAGATCGTGTTTGCCACCTTTAGACAGGCACAGATTCCGGTGTTGGGCGTACTGGCGGGCGCCTACCAAGGCCCACAACAGGTGGCAGAACTGTATCTAAATCTTCTGCTAGCGGCGTTACATTAAGTCGGGCGCGGGAGATAAATGTTGGCAACAAAAGACAGAGAAAAAGTGATGCGCGCGCAGGCGGAAGCGGTTGTGCAGAAAAAATTCGCCCCGTTGGAAAATTTGGCGGCGCTGACGCCGGAGGCAACGCGCACAATTTTGCACGAGCTAGCCGTACAACAAGTGCAGCTAGAAATGCAGAACGAAGAACTGCAAAGCGCGCAATTGGCTTTAGAAGAATCGCGTGCCCGCTATGTGGATCTCTATGATTTTGCCCCGGTGGGCTATTGCAGCATTACCGAAAATAGCGTGATTGTCGAAGCGAACCTAACGCTGTGCACATTATTAGGCGCAGCCCACGCTGCATTGCTCGGAAAACCGTTCGTCCGCTTCATCATAAATGATGATCAAGACACGTTTTATATTTTGAAGCAGCGAATCTTTGCCGAGCAAGCGCTGGAGCTGCGATCAAGCGAGCCACCACACAGCACTGATTTGCGCCTAAGGGCCAATGACGGCAGCGCATTTTGGGTTAGGCTGGTGGCAGCGCGCACACTCAAGCTTGGACAGCAACAAATTCGCATCGTCGTAACAGACATCAGCGCGCACAAGCGGGTAGAAAGTGCATTGGCCAGCAGCGAACGGCGTCTGCGCGCGATCATTGAAACCGAACCAGAATGCGTCAAATTGCTGGATGCCGATGGCCGTTTGCTAGAAATGAATGCGGCGGGCTTGCGCATGTTCGAGGCGGATTCGTTCCAACAGATCGAAAACGACTGCGTCGATGCTTTGATCGACGAGCCGAACCGCGCCGCGTTTCGTGCCCTCACCGCCAGCGTATTCAAGGGGAAATCAGGCGTTTTAGAATTCCAAATTACCGGTTTGAAAGGCACTCGCCGCTGGGTCGAAACCCACGCTAGCCCGCTGCGCAATGACGCCGGCAAGATTACCGCAGTACTTGGCATCACCCGCGATATCAGCGCGCGCAAATCCGCCGAAGCCGCGCTGCGCCTCAGTGACACCGCGCTTAAAAGCGTCTCTCAGGGGGTGCTGATAACCGATGCCGAGCATCGCATAGTCTCGGCAAACGCCGCCTTCAGCGCGATTACCGGCTACAGCGAAGCCGAAATCGTGGGCAAGAATTGCAATTTACTACAGGGGCCTGAAACCGATCCCGCAACCGTGATGGCAATTCGATCGGCCTTAAAAAACCGCACTGAATTTGCTGGGGAGATTCTCAACTATCGCAAACTTGGCAATTGGTTCTGGAATGAGCTGACAATTTCACCGGTATTCGATGCGCAAGGGGCACCGAGCCATTACATCGGCGTTACCCGTGACGTCACAGCGCGACGAGAGATTGAAAAGGCAAACTATGAAGCCACGATGCAGCTGCGCCTCGTAATACGCGGCGGCAACATTGGCTATTGGGATTGGGACATTCCCAGCGGCGGGCTCGAAGTCAATGATCGCTGGTTTACTATGCTGGGCTTAGACTCACACTCGCCACCGCCAGACATCGAATTTTGGCATTCGCTGGTGCATCCCGAGGATATGCACAAACTAGCACAGCTGTTCGACTCTGTGATCATGAACCCGAACGGTTCTAGCGGTGAAGCGGAAATCCGCGCGCGTCATCGCGCAGGCCACGACGTTTGGCTTCTGCATCGCTTTAGCGTGGTGGATCGCAACGGCGACAGCAAGCCTTTGCGGGTCGTGGGTACGCACCTGGATATTACCGCGCAAAAGCTTGCAGAAGTGGCACTGCGCGAAGCGGACCGCGCGTTACGCAGCAGCGAGGCGCAAACGCGCCAGCGGCTGCGCGAGATTGAACAAATCTATGCTTTTTCGCCAATCGGCCTGTTCACCCTCGATTGCGATTACCGCTTCAGACGAATCAACGAGCGCATGGCGGAGATCAACGGCTTTCCTGTCGCACATCACCACGGCAAGACGCTTGAAGAAATCGTGCCCGTACTCGCCGGTTTCATTAAGGAAGCATATAGTCCGGTTTTTGAGCGCGACGAACCCGTCCTGAACGTTGAAATCCATGGCAAGACAGCCCAAGACCCGAATCAGGAGCGCGATTGGATCTGTAACTATTTTCCGCTGAGGTCAGAGGACGGTGTAGTGATAGGTTTAATGGGCGCAGTGCTGGAAATCACCGAACGCAAACAGGCGGAGCGGGAAGTTCAACAGCAGCTGCACGAACTGCAACGCTGGCAGGAAGTCTTGCTGGGCCGCGAGGATCGCGTTTTGGAATTGAAGCGAGAGGTGAACGAGCAGCTCGTCCGGCAAAATCAGCCGCCCCGCTATGCCAGCCTCGAGACGCTATGAAAGCGCCGCTTGCACCGAACGAAGCGAAACGGCTGGAGGCCCTTAGAAATTACGCAGTGCTCGACACCCCGGCGGAACTGGCCTTTGACGATTTGGCCAGACTGGCCGCGCTCTTCTGCCAAACGCCGATCGCGTTAGTCGTATTGGTCGATGAAACGCGGCAGTGGTTCAAAGCCAAGGTGGGCGTAGAAGTGGCGGGGACTGCGCGCGACATTGCGTTCTGCGCGCACACCATTCTAAACAACCGCGAAGTGATGGAAGTGCGCGACGCCATGCTTGATCCGCGCTTTTCAGATAACCCACTGGTTACGTCTAATCCGCACATCCGATTCTATGCAGGTGTGCCGCTGGTCATGCAGGAAGGCTACGCCTTAGGGACACTGTGCGTGATTGACCGCAAACCAAAGGCATTGAGTGCGGAGCAATTGAGCGCGCTGAGCGCCCTGGGACGGCAAGCTATCGCCATACTAGAATGGCGTCGGCACGCTGGGGAATTGGCCACGCAAGTCGCCGAGAACCAGCGCATCGGGGCTTTGATGCAGCAACATTTCGATGAATTGTCAGCCAGCAAACAGGAAACCGACCGGCTATGGGCGCTGGGTGAAAGATCGCGACGCGCACTTTTGAGCGTGTTGGAAGATGAAAAGCAAGCCGGGAAAAACTTACGCGCGAGCGAGGAACTAAAGCACAGCGTGCTGAACTCGATGCTGGCGCACATCGCCGTGCTTGATCGGGATGGAGAAATCGTCGCTATTAATGATGCGTGGGAGCAATTTACGCATGAAAACAACGTTAGCGCAGCATTCACGCAGAGGGGGTTGGAATCGAAGTTGCCTAAAAACTCACCTACGCTGCTACAACGCACGGGTGTGGGTGCCAACTATCTGGAAGGCTGTCGGGAAAGCCGGGGTGAAAATTCATCCGAGGCGATGCAAGCGCATGACGGTTTAAAAAGGGTGCTTCGAGGCGAGCAAAACAGCTTCTCGCTCGAATATCCCTGCGACAGCGAGTCGAATAAACGCTGGTTTTTAATGACCGCAACTGCGCTCAAAACTAAAGACGGCGGTGCAGTAGTCGCACACTTAGACATAAGCGCGCACAAGCGGGCAGAGGCACTATTAAAGGTAGACAACCAAATATTGCAGATGATCGCCAGCGGCGCACAATTGCCGGAGGTGTTGGCAGCGATTGCAAAGAGCGTCGAATCAGCTGCCCATAATGCGCTTTGTTCAGTTCTATTGCTGGATGAAGATGGAATTCATCTGCGACATGGCGCAGGCCCGAGTTTGCCTGAAGATTACAACCAAGCCGTAGACGGTGCGGCCATTGGCGCAAACGTTGGGTCGTGTGGAACGGCCGCCTATCTCAAAAAAACAGTGATTGTTGCCGATATTGCCCGCGACTCGCGCTGGGCCAATTATCGAGAACTAGCGCTGCAACATGGGCTGAAAGCCTGTTGGTCAACACCTATTAAAGATGCGAGTGAGCGCGTGCTGGGCACATTCGCAGTGTACTACCGCGAGCCACGCTCGCCGCATCCATTTGATTTTAAAATGATCGAAAGTGCTACAAACCAGGCAAAAATTGTCATTGAGCGCAAGCGGGCGGAAACGGCGTTGCGGCGCAGCAACCTATTGCTGGAAGCTTCGCAGGCCACCGCCAAGCTGGGTGGTTGGGAACTGGACCTCGGTACCCACGAACTTTTCTGGACGGCAGAAACCTACCGCCTCCATGACACCACACAGGAGGAATTCAACCCAACGGTGGATGCCGGTGTCGGCTATTTCCTGCCTGAGTCGCGCCGGATCATCTCAGCGGCACTGCAGGCGGCGATAGAGCGCGGCGAAGGCTATGATCTAGAACTGGAAACTCTAACCACCAAGGGCCGCCGGATTGACGTGCGCACCACTTGCGCCGTAACGCTACACGCTGGCCGCCCGGCTAAGCTGACTGGGATTTTTCAGGATATCACCGAGCGCAAGCGGGCGGAAGCGGCGTTGCGCGAAAGCGAAGCACGCTGGCAGTTCGCCCTGGAAGGCGCAGGGGACGGCGTGTGGGATTGGGATGTGCCGACAAACATAGTGTTCTACTCCAAACAGTTCAAGGAGATACTCGGCTATACCGAGGCCGAGATCGGCAGCGCCCTTGAGGAGTGGTCTAGTCGCGTGCATCCGGAGGATATGCCGCGCGTAATGGCCATCTTACAACCACACCTCGACGGTATGGCGACAAACTATATCATCGAGCACCGCATGCGCTGCAAGGATGGCAGCTACAAATGGATTCTGGATCGCGGCCTAGTAATTACCCGCGATGCCGCTGGCAAGCCGCAGCGGATGGTAGGCACGCATAGCGACATCACCCAGCGCAAACAAATGGAAGAACAGCTGCGCCAGACCGCAAGCAGCCTTGAACAGCGCGTCATTGAACGCACTCAGGCACTACAAGCGGCGCAACTCAGCAAAACCCGATTCTTCGCCGCCGCCAGCCACGACTTACTACAACCGCTGAATGCAGCGCGAATTTTTGCCGCAAGCCTTGCCGAGCAGCGCAATTTGTCAGACGCGGCCCGGCACATCGCGCAGCGTATCGACAGCGCATTGCTGGGTGCTGAGGAGGTTATTGATGTCTTGGTCGATGTCGCCAAACTCGATACCGGCGCGGTGCGTGCGGTAATCGAAGACCTGGATTTACACGAACTGTTGACTGGGCTGACGGACCAGTTCGGCTCGATCGCCGAACGTCGCAACCTGCAATTACGAGTCGGCCCGTGCAAGGTGATTGTACGCAGTGATCGTCGGCTGCTGCGGCGCATCTTGCAAAACCTAATCGCCAATGCCTTGCGCTATACCGCAAGCGGTGGCGTTTTGATCGGCGCGCGCCGACTGCCCGGCGCACAAATCCGTGTTGATGTTGTTGACACCGGTCCTGGCATCGCGGAAGAGGCGATTTCCGAAATATTTGAAGAATTTCGGCGCGGTGGCCATAGCTCGCCCTGGGGTGAGAAAGGCTTGGGTTTAGGATTGGCAATCTGCGTGCGCATTTGCGAACTACTCGGGCACAAACTGAGTGTTAGTTCCATGCCCGGTCGAGGCTCCACCTTTAGCCTGAGCCTGGGCAATTTTCGCGTCAGCACCGACATTGCTTCGCTGGCAATGCCTATGGCACCCACGCAATTTAGCCTGACGCAATTGCGAGTGCTTTGTGTCGATGACAATATCGAAGTGCTGGATGCCATGATTACGCTGCTGCGCGGTTGGGACGTTCCGTGCGTCCAAGCGAACGATCATTCGAGTGCGCTAGAAGCAGCGCGAATATCGCGCCCTGACGTGGTTATCGTTGATTATCAATTCGACGACGCACATTCGGGCGATGGGCTGCAGATCATCGCTGCATTGCGCAATCTGTACCCTACGCAGCCGCCTATGGCGATTATGGTTACTGCCAACCGCACTGTCGAGCTAAAGGAAATCACCAAAAACCTCGGCATTGCACTGCTGCAAAAGCCTTTGCGTGCGGCGCGTTTGCGCTCGCTATTGGAGTCCGCCAGCCGCAGTTACGACAGCGCAAGCCTATAGAGCACGGACAACTTCGTCAGCTAACTTAACGTCCGCGCCGGTCAATCCTTCGAAATCAAGCACCTGGATTAACAAAGCAACCTGGGTGCGGTTTCGTACGTTGAGCTTGCGCAAAATCGTCGACATGTGCACTTTCACTGTGGCTTCGGCAATCCCTAAATCCCAGGCGATCTGCTTATTTAACATGCCTGCGGCTAGCAAGGTTGCAATTCGAAACTGCTGAGGCGTCAGCGTACCAATTCGGCGGGTGGCGCTGATTTCGGTCTCTGACAGTTTTGTCGGTGCCAAAGCAAAGTTGGTAAACCGCTCTGGTAGGCTAATGCCACCCGCCAGCACGGTTTCAAGCGCTTTGCTGATTTCGCTCAAATTGGACGATTTTGGGACGAATCCAGCCGCACCCAGGCCGATTGCCCGCTGCACGACGGCCGCGTCATCCATCGCAGTGACCACAATTACCGCAACGGCTGGTGCCTGTGCACGCACGTGCACCAATCCCGAAAGGCCATGGACGCCGGGCATATTTAGATCAAGCAACAGCAGATCCACGTCTTCCAAATCCAGCGCTTGTAGACTTGCTAGATCAGTCGCCTCCAATATTTCCGACTCAGCAAACGTGCGTCGCACCACGGCCACAATGGCCTCACGAAACAAAGGGTGGTCGTCCGCCACAACAATGCGGTAGTTCGGCGCGTTCAGCTCAGGCATAGATTCAGGCATAGATTCAGGCACTGCAGGGTAGATATCCATGCACGATGATGTCCGGTTAAATAAGCATGCCTTAGCAACATACCACAGACCCCTAGAGTGCTGGCCACGACGCCTTAATTCTAGGGCATGGCCTGCTATGGCTAGATAACGCCCCAATCACGGCCATAACTCTGCGTCTGGCTGGATCGTTCAAAATCTAGCACCTGGATCAGTAGCGCAACCTGAGTGCGATTGCGTACGCGCAGCGCCTGCAATATCGACGATATATGCGCTTTTACGGTGGCTTCCATAATGCCTAGCTCCCAACCGATTTCCTTGTTGTGCATCCCCCAAGTCAGCAGCGTTGCGATCCGATACTGCTGCGGCGTCAGCGAACTGATCCGCTGCGCCGCGTTGATCTCCGCAGGGGATAAGCTAATGCCCTGAATTTGTTCGTTAACGTCGCATTCGGGAGTGCTGAGGCCACCCGCGAGCACCGTGGTTAACACTCTGCCAATGGTACTAATGAGCGAGGATTTTGCAATAAAGCCAGCAGCACCAAGCCCAATTGCGCGCTGTACCAACACGCTATTGTCCACATCTGCAACCGCAATCACCGCGATCCCAGGTGCTTGCGCACGCACGTGCACTAGCGCCGACAGGCCGTTGACGCCGGGCATATCTAGATCCAGCACTAACAGATCAAACTCTGTTGTAGTCGCTATCGCTGCTTGCAAAGTTTGTAGATCCCAAGCCTCAAGGATCTCAACCACTGGGATCGTGCGGCGCACACACTCCACCAACGCCTCGCGAAACAACGGGTGGTCATCGGCAACAAGCACGCGGTATTCCATGTCGGCAGATGGCGATTCAGGCAGTAGCGGTTTCAAAACGTCCTTAGGTTGAGCGTCATTTGCCGAGCAAGCGTTGGCAGCAGCGATTGCGAGGGCCGCAGTGTTGTCCAGCCAGGCACAGGCCTTCAAACGCATGCAGTCCCCCAATATTTTTAATACCTACTTCATAGTCTCTGGTTTTCTGCATGCGGACTACGCTACTTTGGTATTAACTCGCTTCGGTCATTAATATTAGCGTTGCAATCGCAGCGCGGGATTTGCGCAAAGCGCAACCGAGGTTTGAAACCGAAACTGCCAGCCTTAGCAAGCGTTGCCGGGCTACGACTAAGGACATAGTGCCTTTTTTCTAAGCTTGCCTAAGTATATAACTCGGCGGCACATGGCTCGCTGAAGTCGTTTCTTAGGCAACTTAAGGAAAAACGAATGTCCGCAATCTTTCGCGAGTTCGCAACGATTACGCTGACAAGCAAAGCTTGCCCGCCCGAATTCACGGTTCGATTTTTGGTGCTTAGTCACAATGTGAAAACCCAACGGGCAAAGCGTTTGCGCGGGGCTAGTGGCGCATGATCGGGCTCAAAGCGATGCGTTTTTCCGACCCGCCCAACGCCAATACTTGGGCTTTGCAAGACCCATTGACAGGCTTTGCAAATCCCGCAGATTTCTTACGCCAGCTTAGCGCGCTCGGGCCGGGCAAAGCCACACGGCGCATACTTTTAGTGCTCGACATCGACCGCTACCGAGCGATCAAAAACTCGCTCGGCTACAGCCATTCAGACGAACTGCTGCGCGCGGTCGCAGCGCGGCTGCAATCAGCGTTACCCAGCAAAACTTTGATTGGCCATTTGGGTGAAGACGCCTTTGCGGTTGTAGTTTGTGATATTGACGACGAGTCCAAAGCGCGCGCACTTGCGCTTTCATTATTTGTCGTGTTCCAGTCGCCCTTTACCATTGGCGGCAAAGAGATTCGGGGCAGGGCGACTACGGGCAAACGTATCTCGATTAGCGTTTCCATCGGCATTGCCACCGTCACCGCCGACCCCGAGGTGTGCTTGCGCAACGCCAACACCGCGCTCTGCTGCGCCAAAGATATAGGGCCTGCGCAAATTATTATGTACGACCGTGCGATGCGTGAAGGCAACGCGCGCTGGCTACAATTAGAAACTGAATTACGTGGTGCGGTTGATGCGTCGAAAACTGCGATGGCATACCAGCCAATTGTCAACCTCTTAAATGGCCAAGTTGATGGGCACGAGGCGCTGATGCGCTGGAGCAGCAAAACCCACGGTGTGATTTCGCCTAGCGATTTTATTCCCATGGCCGAACGCGCCGGCATCGCGCCGTTGCTCGATAAATGGGCAATTTCCCAGGCCATCAGCCACCTGCAACGTTGCCCGCAAGCCGGCTTTGTTAACGTCAATGTGTCGGCCTGTTCATTGCTTGAGAACAGCTGGATCGATGAAACGCTGGCGCGATTTCAAGCAAGTGGTTTGCGCTCGGGCCAATTGCGCTTGGAAATAACCGAAACCGCATTGTTGAACCAAGAATCAACTGTGCACGCAAATTTAATCCGACTCAGCCGTGGTGGACTGCCAGTGATCCTAGACGATTTTGGCACCGGCTACTCGTCACTCTCACACCTGCGCTTGTTTCCTATTGTGGGCATCAAAATTGACCGATCCTTCGTCGCCCAGATCGACGGCGATGGCCGCGAAGGGCGAATCGTGTCAGCCATGACCCGCCTTGCGCTGGATCTAGGCATGTCAGTCACCGCCGAAGGCGTAGAAAACGAGCTGCAGCACACAACCCTGATCGCCACTGGCTGTGGTTTTGCACAAGGCTACTTTTACGGTTTTCCCAGATTGTTTTGACGATCAGTGACTAAAACATCCCTCTACTGCCAACCCTGGCGCATTGTCTAACAACGCAATAGTGGCGCCATGCCGCACCGTGATCGCGCGGACTAAACTCAGGCCTAAGCCTACGCCTGGGCTGCTGCGATCAACATCCAATCTGACAAAGCGATCACAGCTTGTGACTCAATCCGCGCAAGCCGCAATAGCGCGGCAAAACGCGATATCAGCTGCTCGGCCTCCCGAATCGCAGCGTCGACTTTATCCGCTGCCTCCGGTGTTTGCGTTTGTTCGCGCAAGCTTTCTAAGTTGGTTCTAAGTCGGCTCAAGGGCGTGCATAAATCATGCGCAATGGCGTCGGTGGAATGCACAATGCCGCCGATTAAGTCTTGAATCCGATCCAACATACTGTTCAACGTAGCACCCAGTTGATCAAAGCTGTCCAGAGAGCTATTGCGTGCCACCTGCTCAGCCAGCAGCCCCATGTGCACCGTTTCCAAAGGCCCGTGCAGCGCCGAATCAATCGCGCGCCGAAAGGCGTATGCCACAGCAATCGCCGCCAGCGCCATCGTTAAAAGCGCCGCTGCGCCCAGATCGTAGGCAAAATCTAACATCCGCCGCTGTTCGCTGGTGTCGCGCCCGGCCAGCAGCAGCTCGTCATCTGCTAGCGCCTGCACGAAGGCGTCAATATGCACACTCGTCGTGCCGCGCACTTGGCTTGGCTTGCCATGCGGATACCATTGAAAACTGACCCAGCCAGGCTTGAGCGCACTTTTGGGCAAGTGGTTAAAGTGCCCAGCAAGCACTTTCCCGCTTGCATCGACCAGGGCATAGACCGCATGCGGATCGCGCGGTGTCTGCATACGTTCATTGATTGCATCAACTAGGCCGGGAATATCCTCATCTTCGTAAATTTGATCCAATCCTTCAATTTCAGCATTGATCAAACACGTCCGCGCACGCTGCGCTTGATTGATAACCGCCCAGCGCGGCAAGGCCAGTAGTCAAAAGATACGTCAAAAAAAATGCTAGCGAGAAAAAGCACGCCAATCGATTGAGCGGAGAGCGCCAGAACCGACGCAGGCGCGAAGCGGTGGCGACAGGCATTATTAGTCGCGCAATCCCAGCTAGTAGCCAGACCCGCGCACCGTGTGAATCAGCGCGCCACCTAAGCTGCCTTCCAATTTCTGGCGCAAGCGCGACACGTGCACGTCAATTACATTGGTTTGCGGATCAAAGTGGTCGTCCCAAACCGCTTCCAGCAGCATGGTGCGCGTCACCACTTGATTCGCATGACGCATTAAATACTCCAGCAGTTTGAATTCACGCGCCTGGAACCGCGATGCCTTTCACGAAGAAATTGCTTCCGCCTATTTTACTAACCATGGGCATCGTGCAACTTAAGAGAACAAAAGGAAGCGCGGTTGTGACAAACAACCTATGCATGCGGCTTCGCCGCTAAATACTCAGTTTTCCCAATCAAATTCAAGATTTCGTTGGCTTGCTCGTGATCGTCATCTGCGTTTGTCGATTCAAGCATTTGCCGTGCACGTGCGACTGATTTCTTGCCCGGCGCTAATCCCATAAGGTCAATGACCGCCCGCCAATACATCGCATTTTCTTTGCCGCGTTGAGTTACCGAGGCGCGTTCGACCTGCGCAATCTTAGTCAAGCAAGCGAGTGCTGCGGCCACGTCGCGAACCGTGCCGAATCCGAAAAGATAGCAGAGGCCGATTTGCAGTAATGCATCGTTATCCCCCAGCCCTGCCGCACGTTGGTAGGTCCGAAAAGCCAGCGCGGGTTTACCTTGATCTCGATAAATCAAAGCCAGGTTAAAGGTGGCCGTCGCATTGCCTTGCGCAACGGCCTTTTTCGCCCAATAGATTGCGGTCGGATAATCTCTAGATGTGACTTCGCCACTGCTAAGCAAAACGCCCAGTGCATCCTGTGCGGAATCATTACCCAATTCGGCCGCGCGCTGATACCAAGCACGCGCGGCCACCGGGTCAGTCGCTGCCAACACGTTTCCAGATGCTTCGATCGCGCCGTATTGATAGTAGAACGCAATATCCGACTGCGCCTGCGCATCGTCAGCATTTGCGCGGGTCAACAGCGTCGTCCATTCTTCTTTTGGAAGGGTAGGCATGGGTTAGTCGATTGTTGGTTGCAAGATTGCACGGCGGTGAACGTGACGCGTCATGGAGCGCATGCATCCCAGTCTTCTTTGGCTGCTCTGGATACACTTGGGTTCGCTTTTTGTACTGGAAAATTATGAATCTGGCACTTTTACTATCGGTTTATTTGGCTGGTACCGAAACTACGGTTGCTGATGTAATGGCCAGTGCCACAGCTATGGTAATAGCTCAAGGTGCAGCCAGTGCGGATCTCCAGTTGCGACTGCCTGTCATCGGCCAACGAAAATACGTGGAGCTAATTGAGTCAAATGAAGCGCTCAGCGGTGACGCATATCATATGGGGTGTACCAGCGGTAGTGTGGTGAAGTTGGTAACACCGCGCGTTACCAAATCAAAAACTCCACAGATTTCGCAAAAAGTGTTCTGGATTGTTGTAGGAATTACCGCAAAAGGCGTTGCAACGGCTGCGTTTATGTTGGGCGAAGCGGATAACCAGGAGATCGAACAAAGTCTGCTGCATTCGGCGATGACGTCCAAGTATTTGCCCTGTCAGTATGGCACCAGCGATTCGTTTTCCGGGCCGCTCGTTGTGGCGTATGAATTTGATCGGACCGGAAAATTACGTCCTCTTCGGAAAATGGTCGCGTTGGGCATTCAAAGGGATCTAGAAATGGTGATCGACGATACCGGTAAAACAGTCTCCAAGCAGACGAGGTCGCTTTACTAAAAATCGCCTATCTGCAATGCAGTCAGCTTGTTTCGACGCTTTGAAGTATGCAAATGACTCTCTTTGAAACAGTTAGCTTCCAACCAAAGCCAACTGCGCATCACCCCGCACTTCCCCACCGACACCGTCACAAACCGCCCGCGAGTCGCAAACTGCCGGAACCCGCGCAATAGCTCCTCACGCCCAAGTTCTACATTAACTTACAAGGTTGCGCGGCCGACTTCACGCCGCGCAACGTGTCGAAATTACTCCACAATGCGGTAATGCCCGCCCTGCACGCGCACCTTCGGTGGCATTGAATCATCCTCAAACGCCTGATAAATAGGCGCCAATTCCTGCCAAAAGTCTATAAATGGCTGCTTTGAATTTTCGACTAGTGCATCCTTCGTCAAGCGAAAAGGAAAGGCGTGCACCGGAATGCTAGCCTGCCCCGCCACAAAGGCGCGCGCCATCAGCGTATAGATTTCTTCAATTTTGGCGTCGGTCATCGCGTAGCAGCCAATCGAAACGCAGTTGCCGTGCACCATCAGCGCCGAACCGGTATAGCCGTGCGCTTGATCGTAGGCATTCGGATAGCCCAAGTTAAAGCTCAAATGGAAGCGGCTGGCGGGGTTCATTTGCTTTAAGCTGACCTGATAGATGCCCTCAGGTGCTTGGCCATCGCCTTCCATCGTCTTTGGCCCCAATCCGCCGGAGTACGCGCAGATTGGATAGCTGCGAAATAGCGCATAGCGCTGCGCGCCTTTGAGCCACAGCTCTAGCACCGCATCGTGCTTGAAAATGCGAATAAAGACGGGGGCGCCTACCTGCAAATTTAACCCCTTGGCATCGCGCTCAAGTGCGGGAAGCACTCGATTTGCCGCGTTTTCGGCGCGTCCGGCGTGGGTTGTTAGGGCAGTCGTCATCAACAGCAAACTTAACAAAATTGCGTAGAAACGCGGAAATGAAGTCATATCAACCAACAAAATTTGGGCTAAGACCAAACACCAAAACGCCATTCCACCGCACGCAAAGCTCAAAGACAATTGCTAGGCTGATCAATACGCAGTATGCGAATCTCAGGCCGGCCACACGCACAAGGCGCGGGTAAAGTTGATGGCATCAAACGTGAAGGTGTAGCGCGCACCAGTGGCCAGGTTTACGCCCCAAACCCCGTACTCGTTTTGCGCATCGCTCCAATAACCGCCTCCGGAAAATTTAATGAGCCGGGTAGCAGGTTTGAGCGCATAGGGAGTGCCGTTAAAATCCAGCGCTAGCTCTAATTTTCCACTCGCATCATACAGGCTAAGTAGGTTTTCGCCGCTCGCTAACTTCCAACCCTTGCCCATGCCTGCGCAATATTGCTTCGCAGCGTCCCAGCCGATGTTTGCGCCATTGTCGGCCTGCGCCCAAATAACTTTTTGCGCGTAGTCTTTAATCCCGTCGGCGACGCGCTCGAAACGTTCTTTAGCTGCCAACACTAATTGTACCGTTACCGAACTGCCCGCCTTGACGTGTTCGATCCGCTCAACGCGTCGATCATCGCTTGTGCAACTTATTAATTGCCTGCCTAGTGCCAAGTCCAAACTCTTCGCCGCATTTGCCTTTAAAACACCATGCGCTTCGCCATTGATTGACAACTGACAATCCACGTCGGTTTTGATGATGAGCGTCGGCTTATCTTGCGCCGCTGCAGTGGCGGCAGTGGCGGCAAAAATCAACAAAACCGCTGCAAAAACTGCGTTGCGCATAAAAATAAGCCCATAAATTCTAAAAACCTAAGGCTACCAGTTGCACCTATAAAATGGAAAGGCAAAAGTGTGCTGCGCCATCTTAGCGCGTCTTTCGCAAATGCCTTGGGCGGGAATCCAGCTCCAAAGCAGATCATAGATTAAACATCGCTTTGAATCGCACCCTAACCGACGGGTGAAACAGCCGAGGCAAGTCAGATCAGCTATGCTCTGACGCCCGCAGATTCGGCTTTAGGCTCGTTCGATTTCAGGCGGCCAAATCCTCTAAAATTAGCCAATTCATGTCCCGCTCCGCTTTTACCCGCAGCCATCCTGCGCTTAGTGCATTGATTGCGCACGAACACGCATTAATCCAGGACAAAATTTCCGCCGAACCCGCCGGATTAGGCGCGTGGATTAGCCCCTGGGAGATCGCACCTGTTGCGACGACTGCACCGGGCTTGATGACGCTACCGCTTAAATTGGCCGGTATCGACAGCTTAACCGGAAATCTTTGTGCAAGCGCGTCGCTGTGGCCGCTTGCGGACAATGCGCTGGCATCCGTGGTGCTGCAACACGCGCTGGACTACGCGATGGAGCCTGAGGAAATGCTTGGCGAGGCAGCACGCTGCATGCGCGGTCACGGCAAGCTCGTCATTACTGGTTTTCGCGGCTTCAGCGCGGCGCGGCTTTCGGGTACGCGTTTGTCGCGCAATTGGAAAACCACGCCACCCCACTGGAATACCGCCAGTAGCTGGGCGCGAGCCTGCCGGGCGTTAGGTCTGGCGGATATCAGTATCGAACGCATCGCCTTCGCTTGGCCGTGGTTGGCACCAAATTCGGCATTCAGCCGCCAATTAGGCCGCGCGCTACCCGATTTTGCCAGCGTCTATATCTTAACCGCACGCAAAAGAGGCGTGCGCGCGCGCCCGGTTATGCGCGCACTCGAGGCCAACGCCAGCCGACAACCTGCGCTCAAGGCGGCGGGATTAACTCAACGAGGTGTAAGCAATGACTAGCCAATCTGCAATTCCTTCCGGCGCCACATCCGCAACTTCAGAAACCAGGCCGGTTGTCGATATTTTTACCGATGGCGGCAGTTCCCCTAATCCTGGCGCTGGCGCTTGGGCGGCTTTGCTGCGCTTTAACGGGGTTGAAAAGGAGATTTCTGGCTATGTCGCGGACACCACCAATAACCGCATGGAGTTAAGCGCTGCGTTGGAGGCTCTGCGTACCTTGACCAAGCCCGCAAAGGTCAGGCTGCACACGGATTCACAGTATTTGCAAAAGGGCATGCAAACTTGGATTAAAGGCTGGGTGCTGCGCGGCTGGAAAACGGCAGACAAAAAGCCAGTGCTAAACGCCGACATTTGGCAGGCGCTGCTCAGCGAATCAAAGCGCCACAGTATCGAATGGATTTGGGTGCGCGGCCATAACGGCCATGTTGAAAATGAGCGCGTGGATGCATTGGTGCGCAAAGCACGGGAATCTAAGGGGCGCAGTGTATGAGCCATGGAATATCTATACTGTTTTGCCAACGCAAAATACTCAAATTATTGAAATCAAAGTTAGCGCCTTGTCATTACGAGGAGCGTAGCGACGTGGCAATCCATTGTTCGGAACGCTATAAGCTCAAACAAATCAATGGATTGCTTCGCTACGCTCGCAATGACGAGGCCATTCGCCAATTTAAAAATTTGCCCGATCCATGCGCCAAATCGTACTAGACACTGAAACCACCGGCCTTGAGCCTGATCTGGGGCACCGGATAATCGAAATTGGCTGCGTGGAATTGGCTGGGCGCGGCGTGGGTGAAGCGCTATTCCATCGCTATCTCAACCCCGAACGTGACAGCGACCCGCGCGCGTTTGAGGTGCACCAGCTCAGCCGTGAATTTCTATCGGACAAGCCGCTATTTTCCGAGGTGGCGACTGCGTTTCTGGCATTTGTCGATGGCGCAGAACTATTAATTCATAACGCGGCGTTTGACATTAACTTTTTAGACGCAGAACTCAAACGGCTAGGACTCGGGCCGCTGAGAAAGCATTGCACTATCACCGACACCCTGGCGATGGCGCGCAATCTTTATCCCGGCCAGCGCAACGGTTTGGATGCACTGTGTCGGCGTTTGGACGTCGACAATTCTTCGCGCACCGCGCACGGCGCGTTGCTCGATGCAGGCTTATTGGCAGAAGTCTATTTGGCCATGACGCGCGGCCAAAATTCGCTTGAATTTGCTTCCGTTAGCCTTTCCAACTCAGATGAGCCCAGCGCGATTTCGCCGATCAGTATTCAGCTGATTCGCCGTTATGCGAGCGCTGATGAACTGAGTGAACACAGTTTGCGTTTAGCTGCGCTGCAAAAATCGAGTAAGGGTAATTGCCTATGGTTAGCAATGGAACAGGGTTAGCAATGGAACAGGGTTAGCAATAGAACAAGGGTTAGCAATAGAACAAGGGTTAGCAATGGAACAAGCAAGCGCTTAGGGATATAGCTTTTACAAAGGCACCATTTTGACAACTCTGTTTGGCAAGATAAAAGAACCGTTCGCCCTGAGCCTGTCGAAGGGCAGAGCCGCACAAATACTGACGCAGCCGGAGCACTTTGCGCATCACGCAGCGTGCGGCTACATGCTTCGACTTAGCTCAGCACGAACGGTTTTCTTTCAGCGTCAGGCTACGATTAAATCCCTAACGTTCGGCATCAACATCGCTAACGTCTTCGTCCTCATCTGGATCTGGGTCCTCCATGGAATTCGCGGGTTCTACATCAGCAGCGCCGCGCGAAAGCAGTCGGGGTTTGAGTGCGCTCAGCATCACTTCGGCTTCGGATGATTCCACCCCAAGGTGATACACCGCGTATCCTGGCATCACCTGTTGATTGAGCGCTAAACCAATCACTTTTCCCGGCAACGTCGCCAAAATAACGGATTCTGCGCCCGACAGCGGGTCACGCACCGTACCCAATGGCTGGCCAGACTGCACTTTGTCGCCTAAGTTGACCTTAGAAATTAATAAACCACTTTGATTCGTGCGCAGCCACGTGGCGCGATACAGCACCGGCTGCGGCTGCGCCCACACTTTCAAGCTCGAACTCATCCTAAGCTTACTCATTAGCGTTTCAACAGCGCGCACGCCGAAGTCAATTTCCTTTTGCTCCAAGCGGGTCGGTGCGCCTAGCTCAAAAGTTACCGCTGGAATCCCTGCCTCCACCGCCGCCGTACGCAACATACCGTGCGAACCGACTGAATGCAGCACGGTGGTGGCGCCAAAATTACGGGTGAATTCCAATACCTCGCGGATACGCAAGTTGCCGCGCACCTGCGGCAAGTTAGAACGTTCGAAACTGCCGGTATGGAAATCAACTAAATAATCACAGCCCAAAATGACTGACTGAAAGAATCCGTGCGCCAATCGACTGGCAGCACTACCCCTGGGGTTGCCCGGAAAATAGCGGTTCAGATCGCGTCGATCGGGCAAGTAGCGGGAATTTCGTTGAAACCCGCCAACATTAACCACCGGCACCGCGATCACTGCACCGGCCAAGGTTTTGGCATCGAGTTTGCGCAAAATTCTATTGACGACTTCGATCCCGTTTAGCTCATCCCCGTGTACGCCACCGGTTAAACACAGCGCGGGACCTGGCAATTTGCCATTAATTACCGTTACGGGTGCGCCAACTTCACCAAAACCCATCGCCGAACTGCGCCATGTCAGTTGCGCGCGGGTTCCAGGCATAACGCGCACGCCCAGTATTTTAATCGGGCCAATCGCCTTGGATTCTGGCAGGCTGGGCGGCACCAACTTCTGCGCGGGCTCGGCGCGAACACTGGGTGTATTCATGGTTGGAACGACTTTCAAAACCAAGATTGCTGCTGGCAAATTCGCCGCTTGGACCCGGATTTGTTCGTCGCTAGGGAAATCTTGCGCGCTACAAACCGGCGCAATTATGAGGAGCCCAAAACAAACGGCCGCTAATAAAAGCGGCCGTCGAGCCGATGTTTTGGCATTACTTCTTGGCATTCGGCGCCAGCATTGCCACACGCTTTCTTGGATCATTCATACCGACTACATCACCTAAAATGTGCGCGGCTTGATCAAGGTACGGGTCGTTTGGATTTTTTTCTTCCTCGTCTTCAAGTTTCTTGCGCTCAGCGAGCCTGCGCTCGGCACCATCTAAACCGTCATCTAGTTCACCGGTTTTTGCGGCGGCATTGCCGTCACCCAGCGCCACTCGAGCCTTCAAGCGTGCTTGACGCTTCACTTCCAGCGCGTCGCGCTCGGTCTTACGCTCGCTTAGCAACAAAGACACCGACGACTCAGCGCGCGCCTTGACTCTTTCTGCAATATCTTCCTGCAAGAAGCCATACTCGATATTCGTACTTGCACGCTTTTTAAAGCGCGCCGTTAATGCCGCCACGTCGGCAGTTTTTGTATCGTTTGTTCGTATGAATTTTGCGGGCGGTATTTCGGTGTAAGGCAGGGCATTTTCATAGCTCGATTCGCCAAATTCCTTCGGGTCAATCGTGCTTGGGAACTCAATATCGGGTGCCACGCCCTTATGCTGCGTCGAGCCACCGTTGACGCGGAAAAACTGCTGGATCGTCATTTTCAATTCACCGAGCGGGCCGTTTTTGGAATTGCTCACTCGATCAAGTTCAATAATCTGCTGCACCGTGCCTTTGCCAAAGGTATTTTCACCTAGGATCAAACCGCGCCCATAGTCCTGAATCGCTGCCGCGAAAATTTCTGATGCCGACGCGGACGCGCGATTGACCATCACCGCCATCGGCCCACTCCAGGCCACACCTGCATTTGGGTCATCGTACACATCAACACTGGCTTGCGAATTGCGCACTTGTACGACCGGCCCCTTGTCAATAAAAAGGCCCGTCAGTTCGGTCGCTTCAGAAAGCGCGCCGCCGCCGTTGTCGCGCAAATCGATCAACAAGGCCTCAACATTTTCTTTTTTCAGTTCATTGATCAGCACACTCACGTCGCGCGTGGAGCTGCGGTAATCAGGATCACCGCTGGCACGTGCAGCAAAATCAAGATAGAAGCCGGGCAACGAAATGACGCCGATTTTGTGTTTTTGGCCGTTTTCAACGTATTCCACAACCCGCTTTTTCGCTGCTTGTTCTTCGAGCTTGACCTTGTCACGCGTTATTTTGATGACGTGGGTTTTGCTAGCCGCGGACTGATCGGCGCCCAAAACTTCCAAGCGCACAATAGTGTTGCGCTTACCGCGAATCAGCTCAACCACATCGTCCACGCGCCAGCCCACAACATCCACAGGCTCGCCGGTTTCGCCTTGGGCAACCGATACGATGCGGTCAAAATCTTTCAGCTCGCCCTGACGCGCCGCCGGACCGCCTTTGACGACGGACGCGATCGTGGTGTAGTCGCCATCGCGCTGCAGCAATGCGCCTATGCCTTCTAACGACAGGCGCATCTGCATGTCAAAATTTTCGCTCGCGCGCGGACTTAAATAGTTTGTGTGCGGCTCAATCGAGGTGGCATAGGCGTTTAGGAAGATTGAAAAAACATCATCGCCATCTAGCTCATCAATACGCGTTGAAAATTCCGCGTAACGCTTATCGAGCGTGCTGGTAATCGCCGCCTGTGGCTTGCCTGCCAATTGCAAACGCAGCGCATCGTTTTTTATGCGTTTGCGCCATAAATCATCTAACTCTTTCGTGCTTGTTGCCCATGCGGCCTTTTCTCGATCAAACTCATAGCGCTCGTCGACCGTGAAATCAAACGGCTTTTTCACTAGAGCGCGTGCAAAAGCGGTGCGCTCGGCGACGCGCTTTTTGTAGAGTTTGAAAACTTCAAACGGCGCGCTCAAATCCTGTTCGGAAATTGCATCGTCCAACGCGTATTTATACTTGTCGAAGCCTTTGATGTCGGCTTCGGTGAAAAACCAATGTTCGCTGTCGTAGGATTCAATCAATCGCTTATAAATATCAGCACTCATCGCATCGTCGAGCGGCACCGCGCGGTAGTGCATTCTCGGCAACAAGCGCGACGACCAAATTGCTGCTTGCTGCTGTGCGAGCGAAGGTTCAAGTGCGACGGGTGCGTTTTTAGCGACGGCTTGACCCGACACTAACGAGCCCGACAGCATAAGGGCGAGTGCAACAGCTTGAGCGAGAGGTTTAAACATGAGCTTCCCTAGAAAAGATCTTACAAATCATCGTACAAATTAAAGCAGGCAGATGCACATCAGACTAAATCAAGCACGTAGACAGAAAACAGTGGCATTTGCACTACTAGACAAAAACTACGGCCATACATTGACAAGTTCAAGAGCGATATGACGCCCAAACTCAGGAAAAGTTCTAAAATGTGCACCATTCAATCATTTGACGGTTAACGGTTTTGCCAGCGCTAACGGAATTGACACTTTTCCGCCATGAATCATCGCGTGTGCAACCTCGTCGGCGTGGTAGCTAGAGCGCACCAGCGGCGCGCTGGCAATATGCGCAAACCCCATCGCTTCCCCCAAAACTTTGAATTCGATAAATTCTTCCGGCGTCCAGTATTTCATCACCGGATGGTGCGCGGGTGTGGGCTGCAGGTATTGGCCTAAGGTAACGATATCGACGTCGTGTTCGCGTAAATGCGCCAGCGCCTCAAGCACTTCTTCACGGGTTTCGCCCAAGCCCAACATGATCCCAGACTTGGTTGGCACGCCTGGATGCTGCGCCTTGAATTTTTGCAATAGTTTCAACGACCAAGCGTAATCAGCGCCTGGGCGCACATCTGGGTAGCAGCGCAACACGGTTTCTAGATTGTGATTAAACACATCCGGTGGCGCGATTTTCAGCACGGCTAGCGCTCGATCCATCCGGCCTTTGCCACGAAAATCAGGCACCAAGACCTCGATGACAATACTCGGTGCTGCAGCACGCGTTTCTTCAATGCAGCGAACAAAATGCGCAGCGCCGCCATCCGCCAAATCATCCCGATCTACCGAGGTGATGACGACGTAACGCAACCCCATTTCGCGTATGGTTTTGGCCAAATTTGCCGGTTCGTCGGCGTCGGGTGGCTTGGGGCGGCCATGCGCGACATCGCAAAACGAACAGCGGCGCGTGCAAACCGAACCCAAAATCATAAACGTCGCGGTGCCCTTGCTAAAACACTCGTGAATATTTGGGCACGAAGCCTCTTCACAAACGGTTACCAAAGAGTTTTCGCGCAGCTTCGCTTTGAGTCGATCAACGCTGTTGCCCGCAGGCAGACGCACCCGAATCCAAGAAGGTTTACGCAGCCGTGGCGCTTCTTCAAAACTAACGGGCGAGCGTGAAATTTTGTCTTCGCCAAGCTGTTTTTCACCGGCGACCAACGTTGATGGGATGAGTTTCGACGCAACAGGGTTGTTGATTTGCAGATGCGATGACGGCTGCGCAGAGGGGCTAATTGAGTTCACAAGCATGCAGATATTGAAATAGTGACCTGCGATAGTACACGCTCAGGCTTAGTTGCTGTTTTGGTAATTTATGTGTTTAGGAATGCGCATTGAGTCGATCACAAGAAATGCCTCATAGTTTCCAAGCGGTGCATGATCCCAACAAGCAACAACGAACACTGCACCCTAAAACCCCGTCATCCCGGCGCAGGCCGGGAACCATTTTGACCGTGCGACCGTTCTACGCCGAACGCCGATCAACTGAAAAGCCTATGTATCCTGGCCTGCGCCGGGATGACAATAGGAAGTTCGACGCCATTGCTGTATCTGGCACCAAATTTAACTCCCTCTACCCCAATCCGCAGTTTTTGGCTTTAATTTGATCGAGGCTATATGTTTAGAAATACAGATGAAGATAAAAATCTGGCACCAGCGGGCTATATTTTCCCACCACCCCAGGTCAACAGCGTGCCAATTTTGCGCACTGAACAACGTTTTCCAATACGCCGCGTATTTTGCGTGGGGCGCAACTACGCCGAGCATGCCAAGGAAATGGGGGCCAGCCCGGAACGCGGGCAGCGTCCGGTGTTTTTCACCAAACCCGCCGATGCGGTGATAAGCGACGGCCTCCCGACACGCTACCCGAGCGCAACCGCAAATCTACACTTTGAAATTGAGTTAGTGGTAGCACTCCACTCTGGCGGTGAAAATATCGCGATAGAGCAAGCGCTTAGCCACGTTTTCGGCTATGCGGTTGGTAATGATTTGACGCGTCGAGATTTGCAGCTGGAAGCGAAACATGCCGGTTTGCCTTGGGATATTTCGAAGGCCTTCGATCAGTCGGCGGCGGTTTCAGCGATCGCCACGGC
>Ga0105046_10003671_pt1 | contig 24396 bp, 24 predicted proteins | sample MAT03_FD_78385 | JGI IMG/M metagenome (GOLD analysis project Ga0105046, IMG submission 78385) | Freshwater microbial communities from Lake Fryxell liftoff mats and glacier meltwater in Antarctica - MAT-03 (megahit assembly) | ecosystem: Environmental > Aquatic > Freshwater > Ice > Liftoff...
CCGGCCCGCATGGCGAACATCGTGCCGCGTTTGAGCACTTGCACCTTGACGCCCATCTCGAACATGTCGGCCGCGGGAGCCATCGCCACGTCGGCTTGCTCCGCTTCCGCCAACATGCCCCGCACCAGATCGGAGGAACCCGATTCCACGCAGGCCTGATTGATCGAACCGGTGAGAACGAAGGCCGCACCCATGGCGAACGCAGCGGCCACGCCGGCCGGGGTCGCGATGCCGCCGCCCAGACCCACTCTCAACGGAATATCGTACCGATGCTCTACCTGCATTCTATCCCGACACGCCAGCAACGTGGGGAGCAAAGTGATCGCCGGGCGATTATCGGTGTGTCCGCCGGAATCCGCCTCGGCGGTAATGTCCTGGGCGATCGGCACGTGCTTGGCCAGTTCGGCCTGTTCGGCGGTGAGCTGGCCAAGCTCGACTAGTTCACGCAAGATGCTTTCCGGGGCGGGGCTGAAGAATCGCGTCGCCACCTCGATCCGCGACACCTTGGCGATGACGCGATTCGGCGTGTGGATCCGGCCATCAGGCAACTTCAAAATGCCATGCAGCCGATAGCGGACGATCGCGGGAGTCAACCGCAGGTAGGCCGAAGCCTCAACCAGCTTGACGCCCCGGCGGATATAAAGGTCGGCCACCGCCGCCTCATGATCCGATTCGTTCGGGCTATGGATCAGGTTGAAGCCATGCGGCAGATCGCGCAATGAACCTTGCAGGCGATCGATGGCCGCACTTACTCGTTCCAGGGAAAGCCCGGCCGCCCCGAAGAAACCGAGCATGCCCGCTTTCGCCATCGCTTCGACGATCGATTCGGACGCAATGCCGTTGGCCATCGCCCCCGCGAGATAGGCATAGCGAAGGCCGTAGTCGGTCCGGAAACCGGGATCGCCTAACCGCGAAAGCAGGAACGCTGGCAAAACCGCGACGATCGGCGTGCCGCCGGACCCATTCGTTGGCGCGGCATACGAACCAGTCCCCCCTATAGCGGCTTCGATCCCGCTCGCGGTGCGAATCGCGATCACCGGTTGCCGAAGGTCGCCAATGAGAGAACGGAGGGAAGCCGTGTCGTTCGCGGAAATCGTCCGCTCTGGTAACCACCATCCGAGGGGAGATAGGCGCGAAGATTCCTGGAAGCCAGTACGGGCAATCTGGCCAGCGGATGCCACGTCGCTCTGCCCGGCTGACAAGGTTATAGTCTCTGGTGCAATTCAGGTCGAATCGAAAACCCATCCGGTTCCCGAGTTCAACGGTCAAGGAGTGGGAGTGAAGGGTATTTTTTATGAAGACGGACGGATTTGGGAAGCCGCGACGGGCTTAAATGAGAACGCCGCCAGGCATTCGATTCGCTTGACTTCCTCGTCAGATTCGCCGATAATCAAAATGCCACGAGTGCTGAGGATGGCCGGGGCAATTTGAAAGCGGATCGCTTGGCCACTTATGCTTATGCGATGGTAGCCGTAACCAACCGGCGAGGCACTAACAACCATTGACCATCATTGAAAAGGTCGCTCCCTCGGAGGACCGTATAAGGGGCGCGGTTGTCGAAAGCCATACCTCGACTCGATTTCAGGGGTCTTTCCAGATGGAAAGACCCCTGATTTTTTATTGAAGTTCAACGTGACGTAACTGTTGATCCGCAATGATCTTGCTGTATTCATTCGTATCCCAGCGAAGGGCTCCGCAAACCAAATCAACGAATTGAAGCAGGCTTGAAGACTTGGATCTTCCCTGCTTCACATTCTGCTTGGGAACCATCTTCAGCCCATCTTTCGAGAAGAGGCGACCAAACTCTTGCTTGAGGATTTTCGAATATACCGGATCGGTGTACTCGTCAAAAATCACTCAGGCTCGCAACGGCTTCTCTTGAGCCTCATCGGCCTGTCGAAAGTATGGTTCTAATCCGATGACGACTTCTCGGATGACTCGCTCGTAAACATATCGCTTATCGGACCACTTCCCGCTCAAGCCGTCTTTCCAAAGCACGCAGGAAGAGTGGTTGAAAGGTAGTTTGCCAACTGTGGCGAAAAACTCGGCCTTTTTTTCGCCATCGAGCTTTATGAACTTGAATTCGAAGGCGGCACTCATGCCCCACTTGAGACGCAACCGCTTGACCGCCTCTTCTATAAGATCTCGGCTTGCTTCGGTCTCAAAGGCGACTGAGGACATGGCGAAATAGGGTTGCGATCCGTGAAGTGCTGGTGTGCCAGATTCATCAAGGAATACGAACATCGTTTGAGCGCAACTAGCGTGCTGAAATTCTGATCGCCAACGTCATCTGAAAAGTGACTTCTTCACCCTAGAAAGGAAAAAAGGGTGTTTCAAGGAGAAGATTCACCTCGAAACACCCTTATATCGAACCGGAGCGAATGGCTTCTCCGGCAAGTGGAGGTGAAGGGAGTTGAACCCATGACCTCTTGAATGCCATTCAAGCGCTCTCCCAACTGAGCTACACCCCCAAAATCGCTGAACCAATACATTAGCATCGGAATAGGCGAGCGTCAATGTCCTGACCGGTTCGTCTGGACAGAATCGCCCGACTTCCCCACAATGACACGATAACCATGGACCGGTTCGCGGCGGATGAACCGGTTTACGCTTCCCTTTCCGCACAAGGATCGCGCGTGAAAGCGGTTTTACACTTTTTCACGAAGACCAAGGCCGGCAACATCCTCATCAAGTACGTGCTTGCACTTGTGCTGCTCGCGTACGTCGTCAGTAAGAACTGGAATGGCCTGCTCGAGGTCTTCCGCCGTCCTGTGCGGGTTCAACCGCTGGTCCTGGCCACTGCGATCTACATCTGCTGCCTAATGGTCACCTTTTTGCGCTGGCACTACTTGGTCCGCACGGTAGGATTGCCCTTCACCCGGTACAACGCGGTTCGATTGGGCTTGGCGGGCTTCTATTACAACACCTTCATGCCGGGGGCCATCGGCGGTGATTTCGTCAAAGCCTATGCGATCGCCAAGGAAAACAGCCGGCGAACTTTGGCCGCCTCCACCGTACTGATCGATCGCGTTATTGGCCTGTGGGCCCTTGTCTGGTTCATCTCGATCGTCGGCACCACGTACTGGCTGCTTGGCGATCCCATGCTGAAAAACGACGTATTACGTGGGATTGTCCTTTCGACCTATGCAATCGTCGGCGTCAGTATGACCCTCTGGTTCGCACTGGGGTTCGTCTCGGAGGAGCAAGCGGCCAATCTCGCCACGAATCTCGCGACCGGTTCCCGTTTCCGCGGCTCGCTCGCGGAGCTCTGGCGTGCTTGCTGGATGTACCGCCGGCAGTCGAAGGCTGTGTTGAATGCGATGCTGATTACCCTGGTCGCCCACGCGGGCTGGGTCCTCGTTTTCCACTTCTCCGTTCAGGCGTTCGAGGCGCCCAATCCTGAAACGGAAATTGGCACGCTTGCGGAGCATTCGATCGTTTATCCCGTCGGCATGACCGTCTCCGCCTTCATCCCGCTTCCCGGCGGCATCGGCGTCGGCGAGGCCGCGTTCGGCCGTCTCTACAAGACTCTCGGCAAGCCGGAAGTGAACGGCATCGTTGGCTGCATGTCGATGCGTGTTATCACGATCTGTCTGGGACTCATCGGCTATCTCATCTACACGCGGATGCGAGCCAATCCTGCATCAATCGAATCGCCGACAACCGAGACGACGAGCGATCCGCCGGAGAAAGCCGACGCGGCCTTGAATCTGCCGCTGCCCGCTCCTCAGTCTGGGATGCGGATGACGTAGATGCTGGCCTCGTGAACGACCGCGATATGTTTGCCGCCGGGGTCGAAGGCCACGGCCTCAATATGCCGTTTATACTTCGATTCAAAGCGTACTTCGCCTTTCCGATCCCAGAGAAAGGCGCGGTCTTCCGTTAAGTTCAACTTGACCAGGCCCAGGATCGAATTGCCGTCTGGCGCGAACGCCACGGAATAGATGTACCCTTTCCCGCCATATAGATCGTCTTCCCGCTCCGCCTTCTCGCCCAGTTTCCAGGTGCGGAGAACGCCGTCAACACCCCCGGCGACGAGAGAGGCCCCATCCGGCGAGACTGCCACGCAGGCGGACGCCGCCTGCGCCGTCAGCTTCTGTTTCTCCATCGGTTTGCCCGTCACGTCCCAGATGCGAATCGTCTTGTCGCGGTCGCTGCAAGAGACGAGGCTCTTCCCATCCGGCGTGAAAACGAGGGCACGCACGCGGTCTTCGTGCCCGGATAAAGTTGACTTGAGTTGCAGCGGAAGTTTCGAGGCATCCCATAGCTTGATGAGTTTGTCCGCCCCGGCGGTGGCGAGCCATTTGCCATCGGGCGAGAACTGGAGCGCCCAGATTGGCTCGTTTTTGTGGGCCGTCAGGGTCGAGATGGGGGTGAATCGTCCGTTGGCGATGCTCCAGAATCTCAAATTGCCGGCCGAGTCGCCGGCGACCAGCGTCTTCCCGCTGGGGAAATAGCTCTGGCAAACGACGTCCTTGTGCGGTGTTGCCCCCGTCAACTTCAGCGAGGTCAAATCCCAAAGGCGAACTTGGCCGTCCATCCCGCCGATGCAGATCTGGCCGCCATCCGAACGAACGGCAATGGTATCAAAACGACCCTCGCGCTCGCCCAGCACGGCGAGGACTTCCTTCTCAATTCCCTTCGGGCGTAACGCGGGAAGAATTTTTTTGACGTCGAGTTTCTCAAGCGCCGTCGGCTCCGCCGCCTGGCTGCTCAGACCCACAATCGTGAGGAACGCGAGAAAGCCCAACGTAAATTGACCCAGTTGTTTCACGACATCTCTCTCGGGTTGATCGCGATCTTGTTCGTAGTGACCCGCTAAAGCGGGTCACTACGAACAAGGCAAGATTCATGCCAGATGCGATTCCAATCGTGGGGGCGTGAGGTCGCGTCAAACTCTGGCCACCAAAAGATCAGAAGCGATCATTTCGCGCCGTGCAGCTTATCGGCCCGGCGTTTGATCTCATCGGGCGGTACATCCTCTTTGTGCGTGGCGATGTGCCAGACATGCCCGAACGGGTCGGTGATGGTCCCCGAGCGATCGCCGTAGAATTGGTCAGCCAACGGCCGTAAGACAGTGGCCCCGGCGGCGATGGCCTTTTCGAAGAAGGCGTCCGCATCTACCACGTAGAGGTGGAGGTGTACGGGCGAGCCGCCATAGGCGCCAGGCCCCTTTGCCCCCATCTCCGGGAATTCATCCGCCAGCATGACGGCTGAATCGCCGATGCGAATCTCCGCATGCCCGACCCGGCCGTCCGGTTGATCCAGACGCATTTCCGTCAGGGCGTCGAACGCCTTTTGATAGAACTCGATGGCCTGACTCGCGCCCCGAATCATCAAATAAGGCGTCACGGTGTGATGTCCGGGAGGGATTGGTTGAACAGCCATGATTTGCTCCTGATGAATCGTAACGCGTTGCGGCTGATGTTCACTGCCGCGTGAAACCATTAATATATTACATGAGCCATATGCGGGTCGTGGACAGTCCAGCAGTAGAAATGGCCGTTTTACTGAAGCCCAAATCGTGTGTGTGATCGGGGCGAAGAATTACGGGTAAACTCATGGCTGATCAAGCCAGCGAACCTTGAAATCCTCCCAAGGTATCCCGGCCGCCGGATTCGCGTCAGCCTCCGCACGCCGGCGCTCAAGCTCATGGATGTGCCATTCGGGCGGAGAATAGGCGCCCGTCTCGATGCTATCCCAGAGAAGTTCTAGAAGTTCCAAGCGTTCCGCCGTTTGTAAGCGATCAAGGCCAAATTGTTCAAGTGTCACGGCCATGCATGATCCTTGATGAGAGATGTCCAAGTAGCTTATCACGTGGAAGTCGAGCCGTAAATGCAATTGATCGGCCAGTTTGCACGATGTATTTCCGCTCGAAAAAACTCACTGCGGCCGGTCAAACTCCGACGCCGCTAACAGCGGCCCGTACATTTCCGGCCGGCGGTGGCCGACGCGATTGACGATGAACTTACCCGCTTCGATCACAACCTGCTTATCACGGGCGAGTTCGGGTTCAATCGTCGCTTCGACGATCGCTTCCGGTTCGTCACCCGCGGAAACCATGACTCGGCCATTGAAGTCGACAACACGGCTGGCGCCAATATAAGTGAAGCCGCGCTCCTCGCCCGTCCGGTTGGCCGCGGCATAGTACACGTGATTCTCGATCGCCCGTGCCGTGGTCAGCGGCAGCACCATCGGCCGCGCGCCGCTCGGCCAGTTCGTCGGCAGAAGAATCAAGTCGGCCCCGAGCAAGGCGAGCACCCGGCTCGATTCCGGGAAGCTTCCATCATAACAGATGTTCATGCCGATCTTCAGACCGCCCAAGTCGTGAACGGCAAACGGTCGGTCGCCAGGTGTGGTGAAGCGGTCGACGCCGAGAATCGGCAGATGGATCTTGCGATAACTGGCCTCGAAGCCGTTCGGACCGACCAGGGCACAGGAATTGAAGAGCCGGTCGCCGTCGAGTTCGAGCAGGCCGAAGACGCACCAGACACCCAGTTCACGGCAATCTTCGGCAATTTGGTCGGTCGTCGGGCCGGGCAACGTCTCGGCGTGAGGCATCGCCTCGGCCAAACTTTCGAAGCCGTATCCGGACAAGATGCACTCGGGGAATACGACGAGCTGAGCCCCCTGCGAGGCCGCCTGCCGGGCCTTGGCTCGGATCATTTCCCGATTGGCCGGCACGTCAGCGAACCGGCATCCCGTCTGCACGGCCGCGATCTTCCATTTGCTCATGGGTCTATTCTGGGGCGCGGAAAGCGTCGGAGCAACCGGGAAACCGGGAAACCGCTGTTCGAGCGGTACGCGAACCATTAGGATGAACAGGCCGAGCCGACGCAGGCCGCACCCACCAACAAGGAGCCGCTATCATGTTGCCGATCAACCGCCGTGAAATGTTGAAAACCGCCGGGGCGAGCGCCGCCCTGCTCACGCTTCCTTCGATCTCCTTCACCGCCGACGAACCCAAGCTCTTCGAATTGCCGAAGTTGCCTTACGCTTTCGACGCGCTCGAACCGAGCATCGACGCCAAAACGATGGAGATCCATCACGACCGCCATCACCAGACATACGTCGACAACCTGAACAAGGCCGTGGCCGGGACCGAATGGGCCGGCAAGAAGATCGAAGACATCCTCGCCAATCTCGACAAGGTGCCGGAAGCGAAGCGAACGGCCGTTCGTAACAACGGCGGCGGGCACTACAACCACTCGCTGTTCTGGCAGATGCTTTCCCCCAAGGGCGGCGCCGCCAGCAAGCCCCTGGCCGACGCCATCACCAAGGCCTTCGGCGATCAGGCCAAACTCTTCGAGGCACTCAAGGCGGCATCCCTCGGTCGGTTCGGCAGCGGCTGGGCCTGGCTGATCGTCGACAAAGCTGGCGAACTGAAAGTCGTTAGCTCGCCGAACCAAGACAACTCGCTCATGGACGCTAGCGGCAGCCCGGTCCTCGGCATCGACGTTTGGGAACACGCTTACTACCTGAAGTATCAGAACAAGCGGGCCGACTACGTCGATGCCATCTTCAAGGTACTCAACTGGGAATTCGCGTCGTCGCTGTATGCGGCTGCGACGAAGAAGGGCTAAGCGTGAGTTGGATTTTGGCGAGCGTCGAGGCGTAAGCCCGACGTGGCTTTCAGTGTTCACTGACATTCGGAAGCACACGTCTGCCTTACGGCTCGACGCTCGCCAAGACGAACTACCGAATTCGAACTGCTCCACCGGTCTTCAAGATCATTCTTCTATGCCTCAATTACTTCCCGCACAGGTCGCCCAGTTCTTGAAGCGGTTCCGCTTCACGGGGGGCCGACTGCGCCGATTTCGCATCATGAACCGCTCCGCGCGACACTCGACAGGCGAGATCGTTATCTCGGTGCGTGAGGGCGAGGCCAAGGTGCGCTTACGGCTCGTTTTCGACGCCGTGGAAGAGTACCGCTTTCAGCGCCGGCCGGGGCCTGGGCTGGTGCGGTTGAAGGAAGTGAAGATCGGCTCATTCGACGGCTTGATCTATTTCAACCTGGATGCCTACCCGGACGACGCCCCACCCGGAATTCACGACTTCCGGGCGTCGGACGCGTTTATCGGCGCCCGTATTCTCAACTGGGAAATCGTTCCTCGTCGCCCCAAACCTCCGGAAAAATCGTAGCCATGCAACTGATGCACAACGTCTTTTTCACGTTAAAAGATCGTTCGCCGGAAGCGACCGCTCAACTCGTCGCCGCGTGTAAGAAGTACCTGACGATCCAGCCGGGGATCGTCAAATTCGCCGCCGGAGCGCGGACGCCGGATTTGACGCGCGAGGTCAACGATCAAGCCTGGGACGTCGGCCTGCATGTCCTCTTCAGCGACCGTGCCGCCCACGACGCCTACCAAAATGACGCTACACACAATGTGTTTATCGACGAGATGAAGAGCAACTGGGCAAAGGTCCGCGTCTTCGACTCGGACATCTGAGCAGGGCGAGTGCGACACCCACCCTCCCACACCCCCTCACTCCCATTTCGTTGCACCGTCTCACCGGGACGGTGTTGCAATGCAACGAACGCGATGCAATGCAACGATGCAATGAATAAGGGGCGTCTCGATGTCCTGGGCGTGAGGAAGTCGAAGTAGCCAGTTTGGCGCAAGACCACTTCGAGCATTTCCGTTCGGGCTAGTCCCGACCTCAATCGCTCACAAATTAATACGGGTATTGACAAACCTTGAAGGAACTCAGCATGCTCCGCAACCTCATCCTTCTATTCTTTCTCTCGTCCTCTCTTCACGCGGCCGACACGGGTCCCTGGAATCTGGACGACCTGCGCAAGCCGCCAAAGGTTGAGTGGATCGATAAGGAAGGGCCTGTTCGCTCGCTCTATTACGAGGGCGAGTCGTATCAGGGCAAGCCGACGCGCGTGTTCGCCTGGTACGCGGAACCGGCGAAGATCGACGGCAAATTGCCCGCGATGGTGCTCGTTCATGGCGGCGGCGGAACGGCCTTCAAGGAATGGGCCGAGTTGTGGGCCAAACGCGGCTACGTCGCCATCGCCATGGATCTCGCCGGCGTGGGGGCGGACAAGAAACGCCTGCCTGACGGCGGGCCAGGTCAGGGCGACGACACCAAATTCGCCAAGCAGAAGACCGAGTTAAAGGAAATGTGGACCTACCACGCCATCGCCAACGTCATTCGCGCCCACAGCCTGCTGCGCTCGCTCGCTCACGTTGATCCGGAACGGATCGGCCTCACCGGCATTAGCTGGGGCGGGTATCTCACGTGTATCGTCGCGGGGCTCGACGATCGCTTCAAGGTAGCCGTGCCCGTCTACGGCTGCGGCTTCCTGGGCGACAACAGTGTCTGGGTCGACCGGATCAAGAAGCTTCCGGACGGCTGGCGCGAGGAATGGCTGAAGAACTTTGACCCTTCCGAATATGTCAAGAACGCCAAGATGCCGATGCTCTTCGTCAACGGCACCAACGACTTCGCTTATCCGCTCGATAGCTATCAGAAGACCTATCGGCTCGTGAAGGATCGCAATCTCAGCATCACCGTCAACATGCCGCACGGCCATCCACAGGGCTGGGCGCCGGTCGAGATCGGATTGTTTGTCGATCAGGTCGTCTCGAAGGGCAAGCCGTTATTCAACTTCAGCACACGAGGTTTCGCCGTCAACGACAAGAGCGGCGAACTGGCGGTGACCGTGCCCGTCACACAGCAAACCGACTACACTGCTATTGAGTCGGTTAAACTACACTGGACGAGCGACTTGAAGGAACCCTGGCAGAAACGCAAGTGGCAGACCGTCCCCCTGAACAAGATGATCGGCAACGCGACCGACTTCTACTCCGTGAACATGCCCAAGGAACGCCCGATCGTCTATTTCTTGACCGCGACCGATGGCCGCAAGGCGACCGTGAGCACGGAACACGCGTTGCTGGAGAAATAAGTGCAGATCGATTCATCGACCTGGACTGGCTATTTCTCTGTGTGACCGCCCAGCGACGCTCTTGCATTTGTCCAGATCGAACGCCAAAATAGAGCCATCGTGGTGTCCGAAATGGGCGAGAGGTCGGCACCGAGCGATCGGATTGCATCTGGCCTCACGCCGTCTACCGCGACCCGTCACAGATCTTGGCGGTGGCCCCAGACGCTGAGCCCTGAGCGTTTAATCCGTAGTGCATGAATCTCCTGACGTAGAAGGCAATTAAATGGTAATCACTCTTAGCCCAGAATTGGAAGCGGCGCTGAATCAGGCGGCCAGCTATCGGGGTGTGGCTCCTGAGAAATTCGCGATCGATGCTCTGAGTGAGCGATTTCTCGGCGTCGCCTCATCGTTAAAGCCGAGGGATGAATGGGAGCGAGGTTTGCTCGAAGCAGCCCGTGACTGCGGCCTATCCGTCCCCGATGCAGCCCTGAGCAGCGAAGGGCTGTACGACTAATGGCCTACCTGATTGATACCTCAATCCTGGGGCGACTTGCGAACTTGAGCGACGCTAAACACGCAGTCGCTGTTCACGCGGTGCTGGAATTGCACCGGCGAGGGGAATTGCTGCACATCACACCGCAGGTCATGGTCGAGTTTCGCAACTTCGCCACCCTCCCTGTTGCTGTCAATGGTCTGGGACTTTCGGCCGTCGATACGGAAGCATTGGCAGCTACATTCGAGACGAGGTTCCCTCTACTTTCCGAGACACTGGACATTTTTCCGGAATGGAAGGCCCTTGTGAGTGCGCTGGGTGTCATCGGCAAGCAGGTCCATGACGCCCGCCTTGTTGCCGTCTGCCATGTTCATGCCGTAACGCACGTGCTGACTTTCAACGTCTCGCACTTCGTTCGATTGGCGGGATTTGGTTCCGGTGTTGTGGCTGTCGATCCGGCGAGCGTGTGATGCGAAACGTAAGCCGGTTCTGGTTTCTATGTAAAATATCCGAGGTGCAACCATGACGCGTCTCTCGGCACTCGTCTCGATGGTGATTTGTTGGTTCGTGATCACGCCCCTGAACGGCGCCGATAAACCGCAAGTCGTTGAACTCTGGCCGGGGAAAGTGCCGGATGAGACGGCCGAGCTCGAACCTGAAAAAGTCCATATGTCGAAGAATGCGGACAAGAAGCAAGTGGAAGTGAACGTGCCGACTCGGTTGATCACCAACGTCAGCAAGCCGAGCATCACGATCTATCGGCCGGCGAAGGAGAAGGACACCGGGGCGACCGTGATCATCTGTCCCGGCGGCGGCTACTGGAACTTGTTCTGGGAACTGGAAGGCGAGGAAGTGGCTGCGTGGCTGAATGCCCAGGGCATCACCGGCATCGTTCTCAAGTACCGGGTGCCGCGCCGGCCTGACGAGATCAAGGGCGAACCGGCCCGTCGCCCTCTGCAAGATGCTCAGCGCGCCGTCAGTTTGGTGAGAAGCAAAGCCAAGGAATGGGGCATAGATCCCGAGCGCATCGGCATGATCGGTTTCTCGGCCGGCGGCCATCTGGCGATCGCGACGGCGACCGGCTTCGAAAAGCGCACCTACGAGGCGGTCGACGAAATCGACAAGATTAGCTGTCGGCCGAACTTCGCCATTCTCGCCTACTCGGGCTACCTCAAGGCCAAAGACAAAGACGAGGTGAATCCCGCGATCAAGGTTCCGAAGCAAACGCCGCCCGTTTTTCTCGTTCACGGAAGCGAAGACTTGATTAGTACGCCGGAACACAGCCTCTTCATGTACCTGGCTCTGAAGCGCGCTGGCATCTCCGCGGAACTGCACATCTACGCCAACACCGCCCACGACTTCGCCGTCCGCGGCAGCGACCGCCCCTTCGGCGCCTGGACCAAGGCGTGCGCGGAATGGATGCGCGATCAGGGATTTCTCAAGGCGAGCGGTGGGGAGAAGCAACCGTAGATGACGATGGCGAATCATCGGTTCATGAATCGGACATTTATACAGTATTATCAATTGACGAAATGTCCGGTCTTTGTCTGGAATGGGTTGAAGAACGATGCCCCAGGTCAATTGCATCGACATTCCCAGTTTAACTTGTTGGTTTTGGTCCAATGACCATGATCCACCTCATTTTCATGTCAAGCGAGCAGGCGGAGTAGGAATTGAAGGTTCATTTTCTGGGAGCCGATGACGCCATGTTTGAACTTTAGTGGGGCAAGGCACCGAAGGCGAAGGTGATCAAACAAATTGCCGCCGCGGTCCGAGCCAACCGGACGGCTCTCCTGGCCGAATGGGAAGCAAAGGTGAATGATGGCGAGTAGGACAGCAGACCGAATCGTCGTGCAATTTTACGCAAACTCTTCCCGTCTTGCCGACGCCTTTCGGCAGGCGGCCAAAATCAATCGCATGTTGGCTCGCGCCTCGACGTTCCGCAAGTGGGACGGCGGTGCACTCGCGACCCTCCACACAGTTCACAAGAACCAGGTGGTCATTCTGTCGCACGCGGACGATGGATATGGTAGTCTTCCCTTGTTTCGCGCGACGTCGCCTTTTGCGGAGGCGTTCCACGTCCTGTTCACGGAGCCTGCGACTCATCCCGATAAGATTGCTCAGTGGATCAGAACTTCTCGAATCCGATCGGAACACCGCCTGCATGTCCTCAGAATGGAAAGCCTGAGCGCTCCTCGCATGTCCGAATTGTTGGGGCGTGTTTGCTCAGCGTTCGAACCGGATGACGGTCGCGGCGCCATCATCGACGCCTACCTTGCCGGAGACGAAATTCGGGTGCGAGGGCCCATGCATCGACTGCTCCGTGTACCGATTCAATCCATTGCCGCACTGCGAGATCTCTCTCAAGAGGACGTTCAGAAGTTTCAAATTGATCCCGACGGTTCATTCAACAACTGGCCGGATATTGATGTTCATCTGGGTTGGAACCAGTTTCTGCAGGCAGCATACCCGGCGGACCTCCACAAAGCCCAACAACGAAGCACTGATTTCAATCGCCGGTATGGAGCGGCCATTCGCGGAATTCGCGAAGCCGCTGGCATCACCCAAGCCGGCGTCGCCGGAATCACTGATCGCCAACTCCGGCGAATCGAGCAAGGAAAATGCCGGGCGACGACTGCCGCATTGAATGCCCTCGCCAATGCTCACGGACTCGAAACGAATCTCTATATGGACTCGCTCGCCAAGGCAATGTCGAACGGTGAGAAGTCACTCTGACCTCGATCTGCATCGCCAACGAACGAGGTGCTAGTCACCCGCCTGAGTACTCGCATCCAAATACACATCCACCTGCTGCCCAACAAACAGCGGCACGTTCGACTTGCCCGCCGCGTAGATTACTTGCAACACCCGTGTGTCGACTCGTTCGGTGCCCGCGCCGGTCAGCGATTTCTTCGGAACCACCAGCGGTTCGACGCGGACGAACGTCAGCGGGATTTCCGTGCCGGGGCTGCCGCGCGGCGATGCTCGGCCTTTGAGGCCCGGACGAAAGCGCGGCAGGTCGCTTTCGTCGATGTCGACGCGGATGTGCAGAACGTCCACGTCGCCGATGACGAGCAAGGCCTGGCCGGGTTGCACGCCGACGTACTCGCCCGGGCGGACATTGCGTTGCAGAACTTTCCCGCTGATCGAAGCGTATACGGTCAACCGTTCGAGTTCCATCAAGGTCTGCTTCACTAACTGATCGGCCTGGACGACATTGGCGTGGGCGATGTCTTTCTCGTATTGCCAGGCCCCTCGCTTCAAGAGCGTCAACTCGGCTTCCGCTCGCGCATGCTGCGCTTCGGCCACGGCCACGGCGTTGCGTCGACGGATCACCTCTTCGTCGCCCACGGCCCGGGTCTTCAATAGTTGTTGCGAACGAAAGTAGAGATCGCGAGCATCGTTCACCTGGGCCTCGGATTCACGAACGCGGGCCTCGAGCGGCGGCACCTCTTCGGGTCGCGGCGTGTTCTCGAGTCTCGTATAAGTCGCCTTCGCGGAAAGGTAGGCCGCCTGCCGAACGTGCAATTCCGCCTTCAACTGCCGATCGTCGAGCCGAAAAAGCTGGGTGCCTTTCTCCGTTCCGTTCGGGCCGACCACGGGATCGTCCACCTTCACGAACACCTCGGCCACCACTCCGGGCAAATGCGAGCCGATCGCGATGTTCTCGGATCGTGATTCGACAACGCCCCCGCCGGCGATCGTGCCGCGATAAGGCGTGCGCGAGGGTTCGTTCGGCGGCGGCGCCTTTGCGGGTTGCTGCTGAGCGCTGACCACATGGAAGACAGCGAAGCCAAGCATGCCGACGCAGATCAAGGGAAGCAACAGTTGGCGTTTCATGATTCACTCCTCTTCGGTTCTTCGATCGATTCAATACGTCCGTCGCTCATGCCGACGATGCGATCGCCAAAATGAAAGACGCGGTTGTCATGCGTGACGACGATCACGGCCCGATCAGGACGGCAGGCAACTGATTTCAATAGGTCCATCACCGTCTGGCCCGACTTGGCGTCGAGCGCTGCCGTTGGTTCGTCGCACACTAGCAACCGAGGTTCGTGAACGAGAGCCCGAGCGATGGCGACTCGCTGCTGTTGGCCGCCCGATAGCTGGGTCGGCAGGGAGCGTACCTTGTCTCCCATGCCCACGGCGGCAAGCACTTCGGCCGCCTTGGCGACCGCCTTGTGGCGTGGTTGTCCCGCGATGATGAGCGGCACGGCGGCGTTCTCCGCGGCCGTCAGCGACGGCAGCAAGTTGTACTGTTGAAACACGAAGCCGATGTTCTTGCTGCGAAAGAACGTTTTGCGTCGCGTGCTCATTTTCCCGAGACTCTCGCCCAGGATATTCACATCGCCGCCGCTGGGATTCAGTAACCCGGCGATCACGGAGATCAACGTCGTCTTGCCGCAACCTGAAGGCCCCACGAGCAAGGTCATCTCGCCAAAGCGAACGCCGAGATCGATGCCGCGCAACACCTGCACGGTGTTCTCCCCCTCGCCGAACGACTTGGTGAGCCCTTCGCATTCAACAGCCATTCCATTGAGGAATTCTCCATTGCGGAATTCGGAATGCGGAATGCGGAATTCCGAACCAGTCTTCGTGAGTGTTTCCGTCATAGCCTAATGCCCCTTCTACTGCATGATTCTGGTCTTGGCCTTTGTTGGAGTCCCGGCTTTAGCCGGTCTTCTTGTCGAAGGTGGGTCCGCCTAAAGGCGGGACTCCAACGAAGACGAATTCCGCATTACCTAAAGACGATCGCCGGTTCCAGCACCAGCACCCGGCGGATGCTGAGCAGGCTGGCGAGGATGATGATGAACAACACGGCCACGGCGGTGCCGGCCATCACCTGCCAGTACATGTGGAAGCCGGCCAGGGCGGGGACGTCCTTCGTGAATTCGAAAAACGCCGCCGCCAGGCCCATGCCGATGCCGTAACCGAGGACACCGACGACGACGGCCTGCGTCAGGATCATGCCGACGATGCGGAAGTTGCTCGTCCCCATCGCCTTGAGCGCCCCGAACTGTTTGAGGTTCTCGATCGTGAACAGGTAGAACGTCTGCCCGGCGATCGCGACGCCGACGATGAAGCCGAGCATAACCGTGATGCCGAAGTTCACCGGGATGCCCGTGTTCTTCAAGTAAAACTCGATCGTGCTCCAGGCAAACTCCTTGGACGTTTGTGCCTTGAGCCCCGTGTTCTCATGAATCCGCTTGCAGAGTTCCGCGTTGTCGATCCCATCGTTCGGCTTCGCGAGGATGAACGACATCAGTCGGCGTTCCGGCGGCGCGAAGTTCATTGCTCTTGAATAGTGCGTGTAGACAATCCCCATCGACTGGAACGGCGGCGACGCCTTGCAGATGCCCACCACGACGGCGCGGTGATCGTTCATCTCCAGTTCCATGCCGATCCGCATCGGCTGCTTTGGCCAGAGATAGTTGAAGGCCGCCTCGTCAATGATGACGGAGTCAGGCTGTTTGAGATCGCTGAGTTTCCCGATGACGATTTCGCGCGGAGCGCCGATCAGCGAGTCGTCATCCAGGCCGAGCATGATGACGTTGCGGAAGTCGGCCGTCGAACCGGGGGCGTAACCCTCGGCCAGGCGAGCCCGCACGTTTCCCTTGTAGAACTTCACCGCCCATTCGACGCCGGAGACGCCGCGAACGCGCTGAAGGTCGGTGTCGGACAGGCCGATCGTCTCGTCCATGTAGCGAACGTTGGGGTCCATCACCCAGATGTCGGCCTGCTGCACATCGCGGATCTGGCTGGTGGTGCGCTCCATGATGCCGATAAAGATTGAGATCTGATGCGCCATCAATAGCGATGCGAACATGACGCCGAAGACGATGCCGAAGTACTTGCTTCGGTCGCCGGTCAACATCTTCAGTGCGATCCAAGTCATGCTGGGCTCCGTTCAACGGCGGTTGTGGATCGGATCCGCGAAGCCGAGCGCCGCCAGCGTGAAGCCGGCAATGTGCTCCGCCAGGAAGTCGGCATCGAGGCGATCGATCGCATCCTTGCTCACCAGGATCTCCGCCACCGCCCGATTCTGCCGGTAGTACAGGCACTGGCCGACGATGCTGAAGCCGATCAACCAACGCTTCTCGTCCGGCGTCTCCGGCAGCAGTTCTTCGAGTATCACCTTCAACCGCTGCGCCATTGGCTGAATGTGCTTTAACACCGCTTCCGTACACGCGGGGCTCGGCCGGGTGAACTCACGCATCATCAACTGCATGGCCGACAGACGCGGCGAACGCAGGAACCGGCTCATCATCACGCGGATGTAATCACGCAACTTTTGAACCGGGGACGTTCCTTCCGGCCAATCAGGGAAGGGCAGCCCCTCGCTACAACAATCGAGCGCGTTGCGCACCACTTCCGAGTAAAGGTTTTCCTTCCCCTGAAAGTAATAGTTCACCGCGCCGATGTTTTTCACCCCGGCCCGTTCACAAATCGCCCGTACGGTGGCGGCCTCGAAGCCGATGGCGGCAAAAATATCCTCCGCGGCACTGACGATCCGCTGTCGCGTCTCGTCCGCTTCGGGTGGTATCGGGGTTCGGATTAGTGGTTCATTCATGATCATTTGGAGAGCCATCTCAGTGATTCAATCGTCTGTTTGAAACGATTGATTTAATCAATCGTAGCAAACAATTGTTTTAGGTCAAGTCGAACTATGTGGAATTCGACTGTTTTTCGGAAACAATGAACCAGATGTAAAGCGATTATAATCTGACGTTAATTAAATCAAACCGGGCATAAGGAGGATTGCCGCAGGGACCCCGTGAAGTGAAAAGCATCGAATTTCAAATTACAACGTATCTGGCGTCTCACTCTTCCTCTTCTTCTTCTTCTTCTTCTTCTTCTTCTTCTTCTTCTTCTTCAGGATCGGTTTCATCGTCCGGCATCGGTGGGTCCGTCTCGAGTTCACTATAGCCTTCGTATTCGGCATCGTTGACGATGATCTGACGGTTCTCGTCTTCCGACTTGCTTAAGTACAATTCGCAGCCCTGGGCCACGAGGATGGCTCCGGTGATGGAGATGATCCAACCGGCCAGTTTCTGAACCGTTTCCTTGGTGAAGCGGCCGGTAAGCCAACCACCGAGGCAGCCACCGATCAGGGTGGGTGGGATGACGACCGCGAGCACCAGAAAGTTGAGCTTTCCAGCTCCGAACGCGAATGCGGAGAGGGCGCCGACGATCCCGGTCAGGCAGCCGACCGCCATGTTGGTGCCGACCGCTTCCTTCAGATCCATCCGTAGATAGCGGATCATCATCGGCAGGCGCAGGCTGCCAAGCATCAATCCCGTGATGGCGGCCAGGGCGCCCAGACCGAGTCCGATGACCGATTCCACCATGATTCGGCGTGTCATCGATATTTCGCCCGGCGGCAGATCGGGCGGCTTGTTGAAGATCATCTTCAGCCCCGACATGACAAGTACGACGCCGATAATCAGATACGACCAGATCGGGTTCACCTGGATGAAGATCTTGACCGCGATGATCGCACCGATCGCCGAGGGAATGCCCATGATCGCCAAACCGGACCAGGAAATACGGCCGTTCAGCGCATGCCGCGAGGCGCCTGCCAGAGCTCCGGAGGCGGAAATGGTCAGGTTCATCGCGGCGCCAGCACCGGGGCCGCCGAGATAGGTGATGAGCAAGGGCAACCGCAAGTGCCCCAGCACCAGGCCCACGGTGGCGCCGATGAAACTGAGCACGAATGACGTAATGGCGATCAGCACAAGCAGCGAACTGCTGTGTGGTATCAGCAACGAATCCAACAAGAGCAAGATCCTCGTCACCCGGTGAAATGAACGTTTGGGAGAGGGTAACGAGGGGGATTTTAGCAGAGATCGCCAAACATGACCAGACGTGTCACTTCCCTTTCCAGTGCAACGCTGTCAGGCCGTTCAGGTCGCGAATGTATAATTCGCTACCGCAGACTGCCAGGTGTGCCCAGGTCTCGGCTTTGGCCACCTCGGTTTGATCGAGCAGGGTAAATTCCTTCGGATTCGCCTGCAGGAGAATAAGTTGGCCGTTCATATCGAGTGCCAGGATGCGATCGTTATTCGCCACCAGACTGCAATACTCCCCGAATCTCTTCTCCGATTGCCACATCTCCTTGCCGGTCTTGAGTTCCAAACAGATGAAGCGGCGATCGCGCCCCAAGAAATAGGCATGACCTTCATGGATGATCGGCGAGGTCATGTATCCTTGATACTTGATCGCCCAGGATTCGTTCGACTCCCATTTCCCATCGGACGAACGGGTCACGGCGATGGCTCGACTGCCGCCCCCGTAGGAACTCGTGAAGATCGAATCTCCCATGACCATCGGCGTGAGGATGTTCATGCCGCGATCCGCCGGGATCGGCTTGGACCACAACACCTCGCCCTTGTCGAGGTCGACACCCGCCAGTTTCTGCCGCGTTTGCACCAGCAATTGCTCCCGGCCGGCGATCGTGGCGAAGATCGGCGACGAGAAGGCGCTGCCAAACATGCCGCCGCCGTCATCCAGCGTCTTCCAGAGTTTCTTGCCGGTCTTCTTGTCCAACCGCACGACCGCGGCGCCCGCCTGCACGATCACTGTCTTCTCATCGACCAGCGGGGAACAGACGAATCCGAAGGCGGGCACCGGCGTTTTGAATTCGGCCACGAAGTCGAAACGCCAGCGCTCCGTGCCATCTTTGGCGTCGAGACACACGAGGACATCTTGAATGCCCGCGACATAAACTGACTTGCCATCGCAGGCCGGTGTGGCCCGGATCCATGCCCCGTTCCGCGCGGCGAAAAAGGGAACCGTCAGCGTGCCGGACCACTCCTTCCGCCAGATTTCCTTACCGGTTCTTCGGTCGAGGCAACGGACACGTTCGATCTTCTTGTTGACGGTCTCCGTCGTGAAGACGCGATCGTCCGCCACGATCGGACCGGAGTAGCTGGGACCCAGGTTATCCAGGCGCCAGCTTTTCCGCAGGGCCTCCCCGGAAATCACGTCCGGCCATTTCCCGGGCGAGACTCGGCCGTCGCGTGTCGGCCCTCGCCATTGAGGCCAGGTCGCCGGCGGTTCTTCCGCGTGGCAAAGGCCCACTGCCGACAGGAGAAGTGCGAGACCGATCGATTGACGGTGGATGTTCACTTTCAAATCTCATTTCAGAAGAGTTTAACTCGGCGCCGTTTCGCCCAGCAAGACCCGACGAAGCTTGCCAAGGGCCAGTGCCTGCACCTGGCGGACCCGCTCTTTGGAAAGGCCGAGCTCGCGTCCGACATTTTCTAGGGTAGGGCATTCCACGTTTTCAGTCAGACTGAAACGCAGGCTCAGAATGGTCTTCTCGCGCGGCGAGAGCAGCGGATGGTCTTCCCTCAAGAAGTCTTCGATACGGATCGAGAACGACGAAGTGGATTCCATCTCGAAGCTCTGTCCGGGTTCACCATCGGGGAGCATGTGAATCGACGGCGCCCGAGACAGCCAATCATTCGACGCGCGTTGCGATAACCGCGACAGCGCCCGGATCAGGCAAGTGAAGGCGTAAGTGCTGAAGCGGATGCCCATCCAAGGATTGTACGCCGCCACAGCCTTGATCAGAACGATATGGCAATCGCCGATCAGGTCGTCCGTCTGGTTCGACATCGCCATCCGCCGCCGCACGGCGCGATAGACGAGCTTGTGGTTGCCGACGACGATTCGATCGCGGAGATCGAAGTAGGTCTGTTGCCAGCGTCGGGCATCCGCCGAACTGCGGGCCTTGCTCATGCGGAAGGCCGCGTAGTGCATCCGTCTGGCGATGTCGCGGGTGGTTTCATCCGGCATGTACTTGTCGCCGTAGCTGCTGGCATCGGCGGCATCCGACGGCCGATAAAGTTGCCGGGCCTCATCCGTCTCAAATGTCTCGTGGTAGACAAGACGGGGGACGGGAGGGCGGCTTGAAGTTGCGATGGCTGTTTTCATTAGGGACCCCTCTTTGATCGATTCGTTCATTGAAACGTCCAAATCGTTCACTTTAACGATAGGGTCGATTCGCCAATCCGTCAAGGGTGATGGGCCTTTCTGTTGGGAATCGGCTAGACTATCAGGAAAATTCTTTCCTTGTGATGCCGGTACTCTTATGAATGGAGAAGATCGTTGAGATCGACTCACTCATGCCGAAAAGCGGCGATTTGAGCGTTTTGTTCCGAGACCGGTTGGCGGAAATTTGATGGCTTCAACGGGAGACGATCCTCCGACATCCGAACCACGTTACGTCAGCACCATGCAAGTGGCGCGAGCGTTAGGCGTGAGTGTTTCGACCGTGAAACGCTGGGTGGACGAGAAGGTTCTGCCTGCCCATCGCACCGTCGGCGGGCACCGCAAACTGTTGATGGCCGACGTGATCCGCCTCGTCCGCGAGGGGCATCTGCCCCAGGCTGACCTGAGTCGACTGATGCCTTGCTCGATTACAGACGATCCGGCCGACCCGCGTGAGTTGCGTGATCAACTGCTCGTCGCCCTGAAGAAGGCCGATCATGAGCTCGTGCGCTCGATTATTCAGGGGGCCTACCGCAACGGCATCTCGCTCGACGTTCTCGCCGATCATGTGATCAGCCCGGCCATGTACACGATTGGCCACGAATGGGAAACGGGCAAGATTGAAGTCTTTCACGAACACCGAGCCACGCAGGCGGTGCTCGCGGCCCTCTACGAATTGCACGCCCAGATTCGGACCAAGGCGGAACTTGATCGACCAGTCGCCGTCGGCGGCGCGCCGGAGGGCGATCACTCCATCCTCCCCTCGCTGCTCGTGAAAATGGTGTTGCTTGACAACGGTTGGGACGCGATCAATCTTGGCCCGCACACGCCGATGAGCGCATTTCACGTGACCTTACGGGAACTCGAACCGCAGTTGATCTGGATCTCCGCTTCGCACGTGATCGATCCGGAGAAGTTCGTCGCCGAGTACACGGCGTTCTATCGACAGGCGGAGAAACTTGGCGTCGCCGTGGTGCTCGGCGGTTCGGCTCTGACGCAAGATTTGCGCTCCCGATTGCCATGCACCACTTTTGGCAATGGTCTGGGCCACCTGGTGTCGTTCGCGCGTTTGCTTCACCGCGGCCCGAGCTTGCCGCGCCGCGGCCGACCGCCGGCGGATTCGGGTGCGGCTGGTTGATGGACGTTCACGAACGCTGGCGGGCGGCTTCAACGATCACGCCGATGAGTTCCTTGTGCGACATGCCCATGAAGCGAGCGATGAGGACAATGTCGCCCGTTTCCGAATTGAGACCTGGCAGCGGATTCGCTTCCAGAAAATACGGGACGCCATTGCGAATGCGGAAGTCGAGGCGTGCGACGTCGCGGCAGCCGAGGACGTCGTAAGCTCGCAGAGCGGCGTCTTCAATCGCGCAGAGCGTGGCGTGCGGCAGGTTGGGCGGACATTCGTAACTGACACGGTTCTCGTAATCGCGCTTCACTTCCAGGCTATAGACGAAGCGTTCGGTCGCCTGTTTGGGGATGACGCGCATCATGCCCAGGACGCGCGGCGGATCGTTGCCGACCACGCCGACGGTCACTTCCTCGCCGGCGATGAACTCTTCGATAAGAACGCTCTGCCGGTAGTTGCTCCAGAGTTCAACGACGATGGGGCCGACATCCTCGAGTCGTTCGATCAGGCACTTCGAACGAATGCCCTTGCTTGACCCTTCGCAGACCGGCTTGGCGATCAACGGCAACGTAAGTTCGCTCTCGGTGATCATGGCCGCGAACTCGGCATAGTCGCCGTCGTAGGGCAGAACGCTGGCCGCGAACGGCATGAGAATGCCCTTCGGCACGATCACGTCGGCATCCGCGACGATGCGCCGAGTCATATCCTTGTCGAGAGCCAGGGCCAGCGTCAGCAAGTCGGAACCGGTACACGGGATGCCGAGCATTTCGCAGACGGCCGGCACGCGGGCTTCGCGATTCCGCGAGGCGCCGGTCCCCTCGGCAATGTTGAAGACAAGTTCAGGCGGCGTGGCCAGCAGTTTTTCGAGCAACGATCGGCCGTTGCCAAGCTCAATGACGTCGTGGCCAAGTTCTTTCAGCGCGGCAGACAAGTCCTGAATGGTCTCGGGGCCGTCGAACTCCTCGTGCAGATCGTCAGGCGCTCCCGCCGGGAGCGGTTCCTTGGGTTTCAGATCGAAGGCAATACCGATGTGCATGAGTGAACTCAAACGGTCGAGGCGTGACTAATAGATGTGGAAGACAGGCGAGCGTCGAGCCGTAAGGCCGACGTGGTTTTAGTTTCCCAACCACGTCGGCCTATCGGTTCGACGCTCGCCAAAACAGGTTACTTCTTCGGTCGCCGTCGCGTCTTCACGCGGCTGGCCGATGGTTCCGGGGCCGCTGCCGCCGTCACCAACTCTTCTTCGTGATCACAACACGACGATGCTTCTTCCTCAACCGGCGGCTTGACGGTGATGACCTGGAGCGACTTGCGTCGAGCCATCCGCTCATTGCCTTCGGGGATGATCGCGGAACGTGTGCCCTGCAAAAGCGACGAGACGCCGCGGTTGAGGGTCGGTTCGATCGTGTTCGGTTTATCCTGGGCCTGGTAGCGGATGAGCATGCCTTCGTAGTTCCGCAGGACGACGGCATCGTCGGACGCGGAGACGAGATAGTTGGGCATGACCGGAATCTTGCCGCCGCCATGGGGGCTATCGACGACATAGGTCGGGATGCCGAGGCCGGACATATGGCCGCGGAGCCCTTCCATGATCTCGATCCCCTTCCACACGGATGTGCGGAAGTGGCCTGCGCCGATGACCGGATCGCAATGGAACAGGTAGTAGGGACGAACCTTGATGCGAAGCAGGGCACGCATCAGGGAACGCATGGTCGCCAGGTCGTCGTTGACGCCCTTCAACAGAACGGTATGGTTGTTGACCGGCATGCCGGCCCGAAGCAGAGCGGCGCAAACGCGGGCGGATTCGGGCGTGACTTCACGTGGATGATTGAAGTGCGTCTGAATCCAGACCTTCCCGGCCGACGCGAGCGTGTCGATCAGTTCTTGATCGTACAGTTTCTGCGGCAAGGTGACCGGCACGCGTGTGCCGATGCGAATGACATCGACATGCTTGATCTTGGCCAAGTTGTCGAGGAAGAATTTCAACTTGTTCAACGGCAGCGTTAGCGGGTCTCCGCCGGAGACGATGACGTCGCGAATCTCCGGATGGTCGGCGACGTAGTCGACCATCCGGCGATCGTTGCGGCTGACGGCGTCCCAGCCGCCGCGAACCATGGTCGCGCGCTTCCGCGTGCAGAAGCGGCAGTACATGGTGCAGACGTGGGTGGTCACGAGCAAGGCGCGATCCGGATATCGATGCGTCAGGCCGGGGACAGGGGAGTCCTTGTCCTCTTCCAGCGGGTCTTCCAACTCGTAACCCGAGGGATTCTCGGACTCGAGCGGTGAAGGCACCGACTGATGGCGGATCGGGTCTTTGGGATCTTGGGGATTGATGAGCGAGAAGTAGTATGGCGGGATCGCCAACTTGTACTCGCTTTCGAGCCGTCCGATAGCTTCCAGTTCTTCTTCCGTGAAGACGAGGAGGTTGCGAAGCTGACGAACCGAGCGGATGGCGTTCTGCGACTGCCAGCGCCAGTCATCCCATTGATGGTTGGGAATATCGGCCCAGCTTGGATGTCGTCGCGGCTGACTAGGGGGCTCGTCGTCGTCGAAGGAACCCACGGCCTGCGGGACCGGTGGGAAAGAAAGTGATGTGCGCGATACAGATTCGCTCATACAGTTGCGATGACCTCCAGGTCAAGGATCACTCATGCCAGGGACTCCGCGTGTCGGCGGCATCGAGTGTTGCTTACAGCAGTGACGATCATCGTCACTTCACCGTATTGACGGGTATGGTAACGTGCTCTCCCAAAATTACAAGTTCTTCTCGCGCTAAAACGCACTCTTTTTCCAAAACTCCGCGCGGATGGGGCGCGCCGATCACGCGGCCTTCGGCCAATCGCATCAGTAACCACTAATGCGTTCGGCAGACGGCCGGCG
>Ga0105046_10003672_pt1 | contig 24391 bp, 25 predicted proteins | sample MAT03_FD_78385 | JGI IMG/M metagenome (GOLD analysis project Ga0105046, IMG submission 78385) | Freshwater microbial communities from Lake Fryxell liftoff mats and glacier meltwater in Antarctica - MAT-03 (megahit assembly) | ecosystem: Environmental > Aquatic > Freshwater > Ice > Liftoff...
AGCGACAAATTCAGCACCAACGAGGCTCACGATAGAGGCGCTGAAAAACTTAACCTGCTTCTTAGGGTTATTGATGAGCGTTTAGAGGCGATTGTTGAAACATATTTTGAAAATTAAGAAGTCCGTTGTTCACAAACAACGGATTTTGCAAAACAAAATTAGTTTTCCACCGGCGACCAAAAAAATAACAATCTGATAACGTGCAAATAGAATACGTAAAAGCGAATAAGATAAAAATAAACCCGGACAATCCACGGGTTATAAAAGACGAGCGGTTTAAAAAACTCGTTCAATCGGTTAGGGAGTTCCCTAAAATGCTGGAAATCCGTCCTATTGTGGTGGATGCCAATATGATGGTTTTGGGCGGCAACATGCGGCTAAGGGCTTGCATTGAAGCAGGCATGAAGGAAATACCTGTTTTGCGCGCTGACACGCTTACGGATGAAGAACAAAGGCGGTTTATTATAGCCGATAACGTCGGGTTTGGGGACTGGGACTGGGAACCGCTTAGTAATGATTGGGATTCGGAACAGTTGATTGATTGGGGTGTAAACGTATGGGATCAGCCATCCGGCATTTACGGAGATGATGGATTCGGCGGCAAGCGCCCTGATTTTTCTTTAGATGATGCAATTGGGTCAATTAAGGACAACAGCGTAGCAGAATGTAAATGCCCTAAATGTGGTTTCCAATGGGCAAAATAGGCGTACTCATACTCGACAAACAGGTCAGATTCAGGCAGATTAGCAAGGGCACTGCATTCGATGATATTAAACATATCGGATTCAGGGCAATCATAGATGAATGTATAGAAGCCGGGCATGAGGTTGGGTATGTTTCGCCTGAAACAGCGCACACGGTCGATAAGGTCGTTTTTTCTTTAGTTTCATACTATGAAGCGTATAACCTTATTTCCAATAAAACCAGGTTCAAAAAAGGAATAGAAAACAAGTTAATACTTGGCGGTGCAGGAATGAGCAACGCTATTCCTTTCCGGGATATGGCATACGCTGTTTGTTTCGGGCGAGGGGAAAACACCATTGCCGATATTATTGCAGGCAAACCAATAGAAAATGTTTGGTATAATAACGACAAAGATTTTACCGGAAAGTATGAAATAGGCCAGTTGAAAAGATGGATTGACACAAAAGGGATTCAGCATGGCGAAGGCCCAAAGGGATTATCTGGCTTTCAGGAATCGCACTTGGGGTGTAGGAAAAAGTGTTACTTTTGTCAATACACATGGAAAAACAAGTTTGTAAAAGACGATGCATTGATTGGGTATAAATCCGGTTTAAACGATTGTGAGAATACAATTGCAGAAATTGATTGGGGCAGGGAAGGCGGAAAGCAGAACAATCATAACATTACGGCTATTGACGGGGCCACAGAAAGAGCAAGAAGGACAGTAAACCGGGCAAACATTACGAATCTTAAAATAATAGAAACGCTGCATAGGTTTTTCGAGCAAACCGCACACGAGGTTGCTACCCTTAAACTATATTGTGTTGTCGGGTATCCCTGGGAGACGCAAAAGGACGTTGATTTCAAGGAGTTGCTCGACTTATTCGAGATCGTGGATAAGTCTCTTTCAGATAGCGAGCCGCGAAAACTTCATGTGTTTATCACATGCACCCACTTTGTCCCCATGCCTTTCACACCGATGCAAGGCGAACCGGTGAACGCTTTCAATGTTCGGGAATACCTGCACAAGCACAAACCGCAATACGTCGGCAGGAATATCGTAGCAAAGATAATGTCTCAAATATCATCTCCAGCAGCGGCTATGGAACAGGCCGTTTTCAATCGGAGCAAAATAGGAGACGATAAATACATGCTTTCCATAACCTCGCCTCTATACAATAAGTTGGGGTCAAACGAAAAGATTGGTTTTATCAAAAAGCATTTTCCAGAAAGGCTTTGGGGAAGAACGGATGATATAATCCACGATTATATCAAAGCGCCGTATGATTTGGAAAACGTAATTAAGGCTTATAGGCAGAATGTAGAAACGTTTTACGGGAACAACAAAACGAACTTAGATACGGTTTAGATACGATGAGAAAGGTAAAGCAGGCACACGGCGGGACATTGACATTGGCAGAAAAAGGCGACGTGCTAAACCCAGCCGGGCCATCCCGTAAACTTACGTCAAAAATCATTGCTGACCTCAAAGAGGACGGCGTAGAGGTAATTACACCGAACCAGGTCTCGGAGGCGATTTCAGTTTTGCTAAACCTGACAATGGATGACCTAAAGAAATTGGCCGAGGATAAGGACGTAGCGGTACTGATACGAAGGACAGCTCGAAGGTTGGCAATAGCATCGGATAAGGAGTGGGATAAGGTAATAAGCGACAACTTGGACAGGGCGCACGGCAAACCGGCACAGGCCGTTGACGTAACAAGCAAGGGGCAAAGCATTAACCCGCTTTCGGAGTTAAGCCTGGAAAGGCAAGCCGAAATACTTCGACTAATGAGAAATGCTGACACATGAAGATGTGATACAGATGAAATGCAACTGCTTTAAGGCGGGCATTTTTGATGTTCTGGATTTGCTCCCTAAGCAGGAAGAGGCCATGAAGATTTTAACAAATCATTCGGTTTCTGAACTACTTTACGGAGGTGCGAAGGGCGGGGCAAAAAGTTGGCTTGGTTGTGAGTGGTTGCTTTGGTCTTGTCTTTCTTACCCCGAAACGAGATGGTACGTAGGCAGACACTTTTTAAAACAGATCAGGGAATCCACGTTGGTGACGTTTAGGAAAGTCTGCAAAAAGCATCACATTCCAGTTTCGTTTTTTCACATCAACGAGAACGAAGTGACGATAAAATTTAGTAATGGATCGTTTATTGGGGGGATAGAATTACGGCACAAGCCAAGCGACGCGGAATATGACGGATTTGGCTCGACTGAATACACCGGAGGTTGGATTGAGGAAGGCGGGGGGGTTGCTTATAAGGCTTACGAAATCGGCAGGATGAGTATAGGCCGGCACCTAAATAAGGAATATGGGATTTACGGGAAGTTGTTTATTACGGCGAACCCTGCCAGAAATTGGATGTATAGCATTTTTTACCGGCCTTGGAGTTTGGGGAATCTTCTTCCAGGAAGGGTGTTCATCCAGGCCTTTGTAACGGATAACACAAAAGTTGACGCCGGGTACAAAGAGCGGCTGGAGGGCTTAACAGGATCGGCCAGGGAACGGCTACTTTTGGGGAATTGGGATTACGAAGACGACCCATTAGCGTTGATAGAATATGATGCCATTGTCGATTTGTTTACAAATGACTACCTTCGTACCGACGAAACGAAAAAAAGGTTAGTGATAGATGCGGCGATGTACGGATCAGACCTTTTTAGGATGGGCGTTTTTTACGGGGATGTTTTGGTGGATCACACATGGATGCCGAAAAGCGGTGGGAAAGAAATAATCACAAAAGCGAAAGGATTACAGGCAAAGCACGGCATAAGAGCGTCAAATATACTTTATGACGCGGATGGTGTAGGCGCTTTCATCGGAAACAAGGGGGGGTTCATTCCCGGGGCGGTTGCCTTTCACGGCAACGCATCCCCGTTGAAAAGAAAGTACGATAAAGTTACAGATTATGCTAATTTAAAGGCTCAATGTGGGTATGCCTTAGCAAGCGATCTGAACGAGGGTAAAATGTGGGCCAGGGCGGTAACGGACGAGAAAGACAGGGAGATGCTTTCAGAGGAGTTAGCCCAAATTAAGAGGGGTAAAGTTGACACGGATGAAAAGTTAACCCTGATGAAAAAAGAACTTATTGTCGAGGCGTTAGGGAGAAGCCCGGATTTTTCGGATTTATTTTTGATGTCGAGGTATTTTAAAATACTTGAATCGTTAAAAAGGCCTGCTCACGAAAGGCCACTTCATTGAATGATATGAACGAAAATAAGAGTTTTTCGATTAAAATATCTGACATTAAATTTATTGAGATGATCGACGGCATTGTTACCGGAATCAAGATGAAACGAAAGGGAACCTATAACGGAAAACGGTACGAACGAGCGCCTGTTCTTCACTCAATCACAACTGAAACTCCCGCCATTGAGCAGGATATAAAAACAATCGAATGACGATACTTGAACAAACGTTAGCTCTTTACGAACGGCTACAAAAAGAAAAAAACCCTTCGCATACCGCTACCAGGTCAATGGAGGGGTACATTACTCAGCATTTTGGCCGAGAAGGTATGCTGGCAGTTGCGAAACTTAAATCGGTTCGGCCGGCAACCGTAAACAAGGGTGAACCCAGGGAGATGCGCGAATTCAAACCAACTGTGGGAAAGCAAGCGGCTTCGCTTACGCCGGTATCAGCGAAGCCCCGCAAGGAGTTCAAGCCGGTATCCAGTCCGTCAGAGCCCAAAGAATTATCCAGCCCGGAGGTAAAAAAAGATGTTGTGGTAAGTAATCCAGTTGTGGCAAATACTAACCCAGTAAACAAGGCATTCCTTTTGGAAAAGCCTTCTACGTCTGATATTATGGGGAAATACTCCCCCGAGCAAATCAAAGCGTTCTTCGACGCCGAAGGAATTACATATTCCGCTGAAAAGTCACACCGGCAACTCGCAGGACAACTGGTAAGGCTGAATGATTGAAATAATCTTAAAATCAAATAAGGGGTTTTCAAGGACGATACAAGCGCCGTCTTCCCTTTCGGAACTGCCACTTCCGAGGTATGTTGATTTTTTGGTAGAACAGCGAAAGATTGGATATGATGTGAACAACGTAGAAATCATGGCTAAGGCCGTCGAGGCGTTCTACAAAATCCCGATGGATGAGATACTATCCCAAACATCGGGAAATCTGTACGGAAAAGATATTAAGGGGTTGGAGGGATCATTAAGGGGCTTATATTCTTATGCTTCTAAAATGGTTGCCGATGGATTAGGAAGGATACCCAACGAGACAGACAGTTTTCAATACAAAGGTGAGACTTATGTAATGCCGGTGATTTTAAAACAGGCATTAGCTGGTGAACTTATCTTGCCAGACGTTCAGACGATTGAAGCCATTGAGGCAGCGGAAATTCAGAGGCACACGAGCCAGCAGATCGAAGCAGTCGGGGACCCGGTCGGAAGTTTAAAAAGGAAAATAATGGAGTTGGTCACGGAGCATGCCGAAACACACGGGGCCGATCCTGGATTAGTGAAAGAAGCAAATCAGATTATTGAGGCGGAAACCGAAAAATTAGGCGACTCGGATGGTACACTAAGGTGTACAGAGTTTTTGAAAATGTGCGCGATAATGTACAAGAAAGAGGGGGAACACTTACCGGTTAACGACGGCGATAGGGAAAAATGGATCAACGACAGGGCGATACACTTTTGGGAATTAGATGCCCAAACCTGCCTGAATGTGTCTTTTTTTTTTCGGAGTATTTCGCCGCGCTTAGAAGGCACAAAAGATATGTTTGGTTTTTTGAGGGAAGAAAGTTCGAAAGTTCTGGCGGAGATATTAAGTCTGAAATGGCTGCTTTCGATAGAGCGCAGGCTCACAACGAAAAGGTCTTTAGTCGAGTTGGGTGGAGAGGGTTAATCCTTCTTTTGATGGAAAAAAAATGGTTCAACAGCCCTAATATGTCGCCTTACGAAAGTGCATGCAGGGCTAATTTTGAAACCGTTGTATCTTTGATAAGTGTTGAAAACGCAAGTGCATGATAAATGACTGACCTGACGCTCAAAGACTTCTTCCAAATAGGGAAGAACGCCGCGCAACTTTATCCGCAAAGCACCCCATGCCTGCAGCCGCAGGCTTTTCGCGTTTTGCAGCGCCAACGAGGCACAGAGGTCGGGGAAGACAATTTAGGTGCCGTTCCAACCGATAAAGACAATCCATTTTTTTGGTCAAGAAGGTGGCACAATGCCAAGTACAATCCGAATTCAATTTCCTTTGAATGGCCTATCCTTACAATGTTTGAGGCGTACAGCGAATCGAAGGATTCCCCGATGGGCGACATTTTCAGGAGGTGTTACCGGGTTCAATTGTCGGTTTTAGACAAGTACAAAGAAGAATGCACCACGATAAAACATAGGGGCTGCGAAGCAAGAACGGTCAATCAGATTTACATTGACACCGAAAAAATACTGGACGGTGTTTTGAAATACTTCGGCAAAACGGTTATCGCAACGACGGATGACTGTTCAACTCCAAAGGTTTACTATCTGCCCTGGCTGATTGTCCAACGAGAAAACGCGGGGCTGAACTTTGATGTTTTATTTGAATTGCAGGACAAGTTAAACGCCCAAAACCCAACTGTAAGATTTGGGCGTGTGGAAAGACCTACTCAGCAGATTTACGGCACGGAAGTGTTCTTGAATTTTTGCACCACGAATTGCGAATCAATCGAATATAACTTAGACATTCCCGACTTCGGTACAGTAGCCTTTGAAGCGGGATGTTCAAACTGTTGAAAATGATTAAGAATCTTTTTAAAAGAGACGGCTATAAAAAGAACATCGTTGCCGATGCAAGGGCACGGGTTGCCCAAACGGCCATGAAACAAATCATAAGCGACATGCTCGCCGAAGAGAACGCGATATTTGAACGGGCATGCCGGGAAAACGCCGAACCTCCGTTAACTGAAATCAGCATAGAGATTTTGGAACTGAATGAAATTGTAATGTGCCAATTTTCCAATGATGACGGTTCAAGAAAATGGTTGGAGCAAAGAGGTACGATAATTTCACCTGTTGTTGTGCAAAAATTTAAGATATGAAATTATCGTACGTATGCCTTTTTTTCCTTTGTTCATGTTCAAGAGAGTTATACTTCGTTGATCCTAAAATGAAGGTCAATGTCGTAGAAACAGTAAATAAAAATGTTACAGACTCTACATGTGTGAAACTGTATGATTATATTTTAGTTGGAGGCGAAAAAGTGCCCGTTGAGGTTAAACTTTATGGGGTAATAACCAACAAAGAGCAAATAAAGAGAGAACAGGAGGCAGATAGAAAATACTCAATAATGATAGGAGTGTGGAGCGGAATTGTCGCGCTAATTGCAGGGCTAACTGTTCACGGATCAACGCATTGACCTTTCTGGAAGACATCCGCCCGATTGTTGAAGAGGTTATGAAAACCCTACAATCAGGATTCAGAAATGAGCAAGAAAAGCAGGGGCACAAACTGACTGGAAAGTTGGGAGATTCGATTGAATACGAAATATCTCAGGATGGAAAGGATGTAAAGGCTACTATGTATGCCGAAGACTACGGGGTATACGTGGAGCTTGGTGTATCGGCAAGCAAGATTCCATTTAGCGGCACCGGGGGCGGCGGCACGTCAAAGTACATTGAAGGGCTTATATCGTTTTGGGAGTTAAGAGGTCTATCAGGAAGGGAGGCAATAGGGGCCGCGTTCGCAACCGCACACGTACACGCAAGGGAAGGCATGCCGTCAAACGCAAGTGCAAGGTTTTCATCAACGGGTGAAAGAACAGGTTTTGTCCGGGCGGTAGTTGAAAAGAACCTGGAAGGAATCGGAAGGTTAATAGAAGACAAGTATGGCGCTGTTTTAGAATTACGATTTGCTGAAATGTTCAACCCTGAAAATACGGGATTAGACATTGGTGTAATAAAATTAAGAGCATGAGCAAAGTTATATTCGAACTTGTTGTCCAGGATGTCAATTTGTCCGCCGAACTTGTCAAGCAAAAGGCGTTAGTCAAGGACTTGGCCAAGGAACTGCTGGGTATAGAGAAGGGCACGGTAAAGGAAAGGGAACTTGCCGAACAAATCGGTAAAACAAGGGCCGAGATCATAAAGTTAACCGCCGAACAAAAAGCACTCAATAAGGAGTTTGCCGCCACGCAAGTACCTAAAGATTCTTTGGCGGGGCTTAGATTAGAGTATTCAAAACTTACCGATCAGATCACAAAATTATCGAGGGCGGAAAGAGAGGCCGACTTCGGCAAAAGACTGATAGCGAACGCCAACGGCATAAAAGGCGAAATAAACAAAATCGAGGAAAGTGTAGGAAGATTTACGGGCAGTGTTGGAAATTACAAACAGGCCAGGCTTCAACTTGCCGACCTTATCACCGGTGGGTTAGCGACGGGGGGGATAGTGGTAGCGCTTTCGAAAGTTATTGAAATTACAAAAATCGGAATATCCGAAACAATAAAATACGAAAAGGCGCTGGATAGATTGCAGGCGCTCACCGGGATTACGGACAAAGAATTAGAGGGATTCAAGCAGGTAGAAGAATCACTAAGGTCGATTCAGGTAAAGGGGGAAGAGATAGTAAACACCGGGACCGATATAACTAATGCGCTCACCTTGGTAGGTTCTGCCAGGCCTGAATTATTGAAAAGCGCCGAAGGATTAGGAGAGGTTACAAAGCAGGCAATAATATTACAAAAAGCATCTGGCGATAGCCTGGATGCGTCCGTAAAAGCCCTTACGACCACAATGGGGCAGTTCAACGCTGAGGCGGGGGATGCTGGAAAATTGGTAAATGAGTTAGCGGCAGGCGCAAAAGTTGGATCGGCTGAAATTCCAGATATTACACAAGCCTTAGCGCAATTTGGGGCGGTTGCTAAATTGACAAACGTTTCAACGTCGGAATCTATCGCCCTAATTGAAACCTTGGCAAAGTCAAAAATTCCGATAGAACAAATTGGAACCCAGTCGAGAAACATACTTACCGACCTTGCCAGTGCCGAGGCTTTGCCCCGAAAAGCGCAGGCAGCGTTTGCTAAATTTGGAATTGACCCAAAGGTTTTAGCCGATCAAACATTAACACTCACTGAAAGGCTTACGGAACTGCAAAAGTTAAAAGGTGACATTCCCGCCCTAAAAGCAATTTTCGGAAAAGAAAATTTGCTGGGCGCGGCGGTTCTTTCAACGAATGTAGCCACACTCGAGGAGTTAAGGATGGGTATAATAAACACAAGCGAAGCGTTAGACCAAGCGGCTATTAATGCAGATAACACAAGCACGGCCCTTTTGAACCTCAAAAACAAGGCATTAAATCAACTACAAAAAGATTTTCAAGACGGGTCCCCACTTATTAAGAGTTTCGCGGAAAGCCTTGGAAGCTTATCGGATAATGGGGTTTTGAGTTTTTTGTTGAAGTTCACAAATCAACTCAGCTTAGCATTTAATGCGGTTCAGTTAATACGGAATCAAATAAAAATAGTTAGCGGTGAAGCAAGAACGAGCGGATTTTTAGGGTTTTTAAAAGGCGATATATTACCCGATGTCCAAAAGGCGACCTCGTTAGATTTTGAAACATCACTTGGAATACCTAACAAAGAAACATCTAAAAGCGTATTAGGGCTAACACCGGAAGAAAAAACGGCGGCGCTGTTAAAGAAGATAGAAGCCGAAGGGGACAACGTTTCAGAGAAAAACACTAAAAACGCAAAAAAGAAAAAGGAAGAAGATTTAGGAGCAATCGACTCTTTAAGGTCTTTGGAAAAAGCAGTAAGGGATATTACGGATCAGATAGAAAAAGCTCCTGCCGATGCTAAAATACTCGATCCGCTCGTTGCGAAACTCGTATTTGCCGAGGCGCGGCTTAAGGCGTTCAAGTCGAGGTTAGATGAAATCAGAAATCCAGACAAAAGAAGTGAACAGGATCGGGCTAACGCGGGCTTTTCGGAGTTAGGTGATTCGCCCACGGTTGAGGTAGACCGAGCAAAGTCTATTTCTACTGAAATAATAGACGTCGAAAAATCGACAGATGAACAGGTTTTAGAACTGCGCCGGTCGCTTACGGAAGCATCATTAGAGCTAACAAGAACCGAAGCGGCGGAAAAAAAACGACTTGCTGAGGAGGAAATAGCAAGGGATAAGGAACGAAGAAAACAGATATTTGATGCAGCCGTTGATTCGGCATATAGTATCGCCGGTGCATTAACCGACATTTCAATAGCCAAGCAACAGCAGGAACAAACATTACAGGAGCAAGCATTAGAGGCTGAGTTTCAAAAGAGACGAGACGCCGCAGCAGGTAACGCTCCGAAGTTGGTAAAGATCGAAAAGGACTACCAAAAAAGAAAACTTGAACTCGAAAAACAATCCGCCGAAGAAAGGAGAAAGATAGCCCTCAAAGAGGCAATCATCCAAGGAGCGTTGGCAATTATAAAGGCCTTGGCAACGGGGAATTACTTCGCGGCAATCGCTGCCGGTATCGCAACCGCGTTACAAATCGCAGTGATAAATAAACAAACCTTCGCCAAGGGTGGCGCGGTTAAAAGCGGAACATTTGGCGGGAAGTCACACGCTCAGGGTGGTACACAAGGCCATTTTGATGATGGCACATTTGTTGAAGTTGAAAAGGATGAAGACTTTATAATATTAAACAAAGCGGCATCTTTTGAAAGGAAACGGCTTTCTAACTTAAATTCAAGATTCGGAGGTCGGAGATTCGCCGCTGGAGGGTCGCTGGACTTTACCCCTCAAATTGCGGTACCTTCGGCATCTCCTGGGACCACATTAGTTGTGACAGCACAAGCGGCGTTTACCGACGACCAGATCAGATTAATGGCCAGGGAGATAGCGACCCAAAACGCGATAGGAACTCGCCAGGCCATAGGCGAAGGATTGAACGACAACAACAGACTACAAGAACGCAAGGCCGCAGCGGCTATAAATTCAGTAATATGACATTATTATCGAGTGAGCCGTCTTTGGTTGATCCGCTTGGAGTGAGTGAATGTTTGCCGTTTTGCGTGCTTGCAGACGATGCGGACGCTGTTTTGGTCGCCGGGAACGCGGCAAGTTTTAGCGCGATATTCACAGGTAGCGTATTGGCCAACGGCACCACGTTTAAAATGTGGGGTTATGACTTCACAGTAAGTAACTTAACTATCTTCACATCAACGTCGTTCAAGATGACCGCAGATGCGGACGAGACGGCGATCAATTTTAAAAATATGATTCAGTCTAACTTTATTTTTTTAAGGGAGATTGAATTTTATGCAACGGCAAGCAATACGGTAGGTGTACGGTGGAAAACATGCGGTCCGCAGCCGCGATTTGACGTTCCTAATTGGAGTTTTACAAATTTAACGGGCGTGACTGCATCTTTCACTCAGGGTGTTCTTGCCGAATTTTCAGAAGGATTTAAGCTTTTGTGGTCGCTAAATGACGGAACCAACAATTTTATGCCGTTCGAGTCAATAAATTCCCCAATTACGGGGTGTTCTATGCCTTCGGCCTATTGTTTTGATTTAATGTCAGTTGTTAAAAGTTTATTATATACCGTATTCCCTTCACTTTCATACAGCCTTTCGGGCGCAAGAGATCGGGATATTAAAAAAACCGTATACCTTTTGTACGGCCACACATTAAGGGTTGATTGCGTCCCGGTTCCTGGCACGATAAATATAGGCGGGCCTTACGTTGTTGCAAACTTAGCCTTCCCGGTTGATGAGCCGTACGGAATGCGTAGATACTTTCCTGGGCATTCAGGTGGCTTACCTGGTAGTTATGTAGAATTTATGACAACACAGCCCAAAAAGTACAGGCTATGCCAAAATTCAAATGCTTGGTTGTGGTTTTGGAACGCTTACGAATTGAACACTACTGTTAGATTCGACATAGTCACCAAGGCGGGACAATCAGCAAGAAAGGAGGTTAACGTAATAGAAAGCGCAGGTTCAGGAACATTTTTATCGGATATTAGGTACGTGAACGCCGCCCCTATTTTCCTGGAAGGTGTTTATACCCTTTTAACGATAGCGGTTGAGGACATTAACTATTTTGATGTCTATGTAGTAGAAGACAATGTTGGTCATGTGCAACTAACCGAGAAAATAAGGTACTACGTCGATGAATGTTGTAATTCACAAGAGGTTTACTTCTTAACCCCTGCTGGCGGTATAGGGACTTTAATATTGCAGGATATTTCGGAGAAAGAAATAATCCAGGATGGCAGCGAGATTCTTTTATCGGTGTCATGCGGTGGAACTTATGCTGAAAAACTTAGGTACGGTAATTCAAGTATTTCACAAGTTAAAAGTTATGAAAAGGTCATATTAAGAGCCAAAAGCCTTTACACGGATGAGTTAAGGGAATGGTACGCCGACTTTAAAAGGAGCCCTCAAAGATGGCTAAGAACCGTAGATAAAGGAGGAAACTACGTAGCGAGAAAGATCATTCCAGAAACGGGGGGGATTAAGGTTTTTAGAAAGGATGAAAACATAGAGATTATGATTACGTGTAGATTTGCACAGGAAACCCCCGTTCAGAGTTCAACCGAACCGATATGAGTTGCACTATTATAAGGGTTGTTAACTTGCCCGACGAAACAAAGGCAAGGTTAGGGGTAACGGATGTCGAGTTAGACTTGCCGGCTAATTTTTCATTGAGGCAGACTAAGGTAGCGTCCAAGTTGACTACCCTGAATCAGGTGGAGATTGATTCGATCATAGGTTTTCAATTGCCGTCTACCCCAACAAACGACGCGGTTTTTGAACCGATGTACGGACCACTTTCGATAGATCAAAATAAGGTGGGCTTAGAAATTCAAGTGATAGAATCTTCCCACAGGCTACAATACGATTTTTTGAAAGTCATAAAATTCGATTCGAGTTGGGAGGTCCAAATTTTGAGAAGCGAGCAGCACTGGGCGGAATTGGCCAAGGTAAAAAAACTAAACTCTATTGACTTTGGAACATTTGTGTTTTCTAAAGTTAATGTAGATGCTCGCTTCCCGATCAACGCATGGAATGTTGGACTTTCTCCGGTTCTTTTCCCTGTTGTGGATTTTGGCGATTGGGTAGATTTAAGTGAACCGAATCAGTTCACCGATCCTCCAGTTAAAAGCGTAAACTACGAAGACCTAAGACCCCTCGTGTCTTTTCCGTATGCTCTTTTTCAGGGTTTTTGTGAAATTGGATGGACGCTGGACTGCCCGCTTTTGATGACCGAAAGGTATCGAAGGGCATGGATGTATATTCTTTCAAGAACATTTTTTACCGAAAGCCGTGGTGGTGATTTAAAAATCATTGGCAGGATGAGCGTAGACTTTACGCCGAACAATATTTTCATTTTTGCTCTTTTGGGCTATAACGAAATTCTATACGATCCGGGCACAAACGCGCTTCTATACGTTCCGGGGCTTTATGGGACATTTTATACAAATAATTTTCCATATAAGGCAGGTTTTAAATTTTGTATCAAAGGGAACTTCAAAAATAACACCGGGGCCGACTTTGTTATTGAAAGTCAGGTGTGGGAGTATAATATAGGAGATGTTCTTCCAGACGGAACAAGTCTGGCCGTGAACGACGAAAGGGTAACACTTTTGGCAGGGCAGACAAAGTTTATTACTTTTTGCATTGACGTCGAGTTAAACCCGGGGCAAACGGGGTGGATGTCTATTTTTTCTTACAACACAGCCGGAACTCAGCAAAACTGGGCCGCTCAACTTACCCTGCAAAAAGGGTACAACTTTTCAGTTGTCCCTACGCAAAAAACTTTTATCCGTGGGGACACGATTAATATAGGCTTGGCAGTAAGCCCCGAAGAAAACTACAACCTGCTAAACCTTTTTAAATCTTTAATTTTTCAATCTAACGGAAGGGTAGAAACTGATTGGAACACAAAAACCGTTTACGTAAAACCGCAGGCGGAAAGCAATGTCGATGGTGAGTATGTAGATTCTTACTACAACTCAAACGATACCGCGATTGAACTGAAAATAATTAAAGGTTCCGAAAAATTAACCGCTGTCAAGTCAACCGCAAAGAGGTACACTCGATTGCAGTGGCAGTCCGGAGATGCTTATATTGAAAGTTTGAATTTGGTTGAGCCGCCTAATTCAAGAAAAATAACAAACGGGAACGATCTGATAAACGAGATTGAAGAACTGATTGATCCTTTTTTTCAATCCACCGTCGAAATTCAGCCAGAAGGTGGCCTAAAGAAAGTGGCAAATAAAATACCGATTCCGTATTTACCTCGGATGTGGGATAATACGAATAATGAAATGTCCTACGACATAGGGCCACGTTTGTTATTTTCTTTCGGGTATGACAGGCAGGTAACAGATGTTCCGGCAACTACGGTAGATTTTGCTTTTTACTTCAACGGGTACGAAATAGCGGATGCGCTTATAGATTTTCCGTACGCTACACAATTAGCTACAAAAATAGTTCTTGCCGCAACGATAAATGGAAATTTCGTCTTTGGCTATCAGTCAAATGACCTTTATTCATTTTTTTACATGGGCTTGAGCCGGTACAATAAAGACGGGTACGAAATTGAAATATTGGCAATGGTATCCCCCGAAGAATTTGCCGCGTGGGGTTTCAGAACACCGTTTAATGTTCCATTTAATGGTCGGCCGATGTTTCTTCCTGGTACGTATATTAGGGACTTCGCCGGATGCGAGGGGACGCCTACCCCGATGGGATTCTTTATTGACCCCCAAAAGTCGGCATGTTGTGATATCCCATGTGGGTGCAGGTTTAGGATATGTACCTACTATCAGGATTTTGGCACATTTATTACCCAGGCAACCCTCGACGACCTTAAAATTTCCTCTTTCAAGATCGAAGGAATAGAATACATAACCACCCCTTTGACCTTTGGGATCATTAATTTTGTTGAATACTCCGGAAGTGGATATATCACCAACTTAGTCGACACCCTAAACTCCGGAGGGTTCCCGTATTTCTCATTTGGGTACTCTAATAAGTTACACCCGGAAAAGGGGCTGCGGTATTTCACGATTAAAAACCCGGCTTGCTGGAGTTGGCAAATCGAAATAACCGATTCATCGGACGCCTTAGTTTACTTTTATTCCGATCTGGAACAGCAAACATCATGGTTTGGCGCTCCTGCTGACTTCGGATATGGGACTGCTTTTATCGGCATCCCGGAAGGATGCATTGAAACAACAGAATATTAAATGGAAGTATACGCTGAATTTATAAGGTTACACCCAAAATCGAAAGAGGTGTTTATTTTGAGCGATGAAAATCTGAAAAGATGGAGGTGGCATATTGAAAATATTAAAGCAATGCCCCATCTTGAACGGATTGAAATAAACGGTGCCCTGGCAAGGGATTGGGCGGACGCAAGGAAATTTTACGACTTTTCAGAATTGCCAAAATACATGAAAACAAGATACTCAATCCTTTCGTCCCTTTTTCCTGACAGGCAGGTGTACGCTTGCGGAAGTAGGATAAACGGTGAATATGTAGAAGATTGGAGCGGGCCGGAAGTGGATGAAATGAGAGCACAATTAATGAAACAGGTTAAGAGGACAAGCGACTACGATTTTTTCATGGATATACCCCCTAAAGAACCGATACCCGAATGGGCTGATTTTGTTTTGCGAACTGAAAGAAAAATCGAAATACCAATGTGGGACTTTTCAAAACTTCCTGAAAGTGAATACGAAAACGTTAAAGAGTTATACGAGGCTCAGGATTGGAGTAAACTTATTTTGATTCACAACAAGTACCAACTTTCGTTTAATTCGTATTGCTGCGATGAAGCACCGGTTAAAAGATGGTACAAATGGATAATAGATGGGATTAATGATAAAACAGAACCGGGAACGATTTGAGGTTATGGCATTGAGATTGGCCCATTATATGGAATGGTCGAAAGCCGACACATACGAAGCGCTACCACCTAAGTACCGGCAGTACTTCGAAAGTCAGAAGTATGCAGATATCGTAATGCCTTTAATTAATTTCGATAGATTTAACGGTCACTCTATTAGGGGGTTAAGTAACAAATATGGTATATCAAAAAGTGAAATTTTCAGAAGGTTAAATAAAAGTTCGTCCCTTCAATAGGGACACTATCAATAAATAAAGCGTATTTCCTTACGCTTCGGCCCTACGTTTGTATCACGAAATACAAATGGCCGACAATCGAGACATAGATGGTTTTTTGCTTAGTTCTGACTGCTGGGAAATCCATTTGGGTTTTGGCATATCAGAACTGTATCGCTATTGGGAAGATTGCCGCCTACGTTCGGAGGGTTTTTCTTACGATGAACTCGGAATCGCCAAAAGGCGGCACGAACAACGACCGATTATAATTGATTCAGATGCGCACTTTGTGGAAGGCGCAACCATTTACCAACAATCAGAAACGCCGCTAAATTCTATTGCCCTACTTAAATTATCGGGTGTGATGCGCTCCCAGGATGGAATTTCTACCCGTGGCATGGATTCGATGATCGGCGATTTAAGAGCCGCCTATTCCAATTCAAATATAAAAGGGGTAATCATCGAAACAAACTCCGGAGGAGGGGAAAGCCTCGCCGGGACGATGTTGAAATCCGCGATAAGCGAAAGGAATAAACCCGTTGTAGGTTTTGGGCACATGGTCGCTTCGGCTGCATACCGGGCTTTGAGCGGGGCGGATGAGATAGGTTTGAGCGGAAACGGATCGGAAAGTGGAAGCATAGGCACTATGATTTCGATGGACCGAAAAACCCTGGAAGATTATAAGGCTCGGTATATGGATTTTTATGGAGCTACCGCTCCTGAAAAGAACTCCGAATATCGAAGCGCAGTACAGGGAATCTTCGAGGGGTTACAGGCAAGGGTGAACGAAAAAACTGTCCAGTTCCAAAACGAAATCCGGGATGAGAGAAATCTAAGGGGCGGTACTGCAAAAGTAGCAGAAACCCTCAACGGTGCAATGTACGCCGCCGAACAATCCAAAATCAGAGGATTAAGCGATTGGACCGGAAACATGAACTACGCAATCAAAAGAGTTAACGCCTTACGGGCAAAATATTAAAAAAATGTTTGACGCAAGCAAATCTAAACTTTTCGGTCCGATCATGGAAGCGCTTCGGGGTTTTTTCTCCCTTAGTGAAAGTGCGACCGAATCTGATATTCATAATGCTCTGGACGGACAAAAGCCATTATCCGAGCAACTATCTGATGCAAATAACGAGACCAAGTTTTTCGAAATATCGGAACGCTTCACGGCGCTGGAAACATCTTTTTCGGAAATGAAAACTGCAGGTGAAGCAAAAGACACCCTGATTTCGGAAATGCAAGCCGAAATGGAATCCCTGAAATTGGCTGCCGATGATTCGATAAAAGCATTCGAAACAAAAAAGGTGGAATACGAAAATCAAATCAAAGTCCTGGCCGGTCAAAACGCCACGTTAAAAGCCGGAAAAAGTCAGGAACAAGACCAAGGTGGAGATGACCACGAAGCCGGTAAAAAAAGAGTGAACGATCAGGAAGTTATTGCGCTCGTTGACGGGCCTTTGAAAAAAATGCTCCAAACGAGCGCAAACTAAACATTTAAAATTTACGCCATGCCTATTCTTGAAGGTGGATTTAATTTCAGTTCTAACAGCTTCGCAAACCGTATTGAGGTTCCTACGTCGGCTGCTATAACTATTTTTGATAATGTTGCCGTTTTACAGCGGGATCAATACGCACGGGAACTTGGCCTTTATGGTGAAGTTGTTTTGGGCAGTGACCTGGAAGCAAAATTCATGTCTTTCAATACCCCCAAACACCTTTTAGGGCCGCGCACATCGTGTACCGTGTGGACACCAAAGGGAGGCTTGCGGCCTAACATTGAAAGTTTTCCTACATGCCCAGTAGAGTATGACGGAACTCAGTGCCCAGATGTTTTTTATGGAACCTGTTTTGAGAAATGGTTCGGGCCGGGGAATATGGTCCGCGACTTTACAGGCACGGCGGCAGGTCAGAAAATGTTTTCCCTGATGTTGATGAAGGTTTATCAAGGTCTTGGAAACTCGTTCTTTGACCTTTATAACTTCGCCAACCACCCGCTTATTTCCCAGGTGAACACCCTTGGCTCTTACGCGGTCGGCGTTCCCGAATGGGAGGACTACGTTGACCAAATGCTCGACAATGGCAACGGAAAGAACCTTTGCGCCGGACTTATCACCCAACTGGACGCGCTGAAAAATTCCGGCGGTTACCCCAACTTGGCTTTGGACATTCCAGAATCCGACATTAACTTCACCACCGGAGCATACACGGGTGATATTATCGCCCTGCTTGATGAAATTATCGCCGCTGCCGGCCCTGAACTTGAAACACAAATCAACAGCGGCGCGATGGTAAACGGTACGATGCGCTACCCCATCATCCTTGCTACCAAGGCGGAATTTCAGGCATTGAAAAACTATTATAAATCAATGGCCCCGACCAATGAACTCGCATATCGGTACATGATCGAACTGTCAGACGGCACAACGAAATTAATGCCGAATGTTCTGTATTACGAAAACCTGCCGGTTGTTCGTTGGGATGCACACGCGTCTTTTGACGCCGTTACAGGTGCCCAAAGTCACCGCGTCGCCCTTGTTGCGCCTGGTGTTTTTGGGGTTCTTCACGACGTTTCCGATTTGAAGCAATGGGAAGGCATGGGTCTTGTCATTGAACAATCCAAAATCCTTCGGGATAAAGGACGAATTGATATGACCACTACATTCAGGTGGGGCGCGGCAATCGCCGATCCGAGGTTTATTGTGATGGCGTCCAAAATTCTTTTACCCGTCTAAATTCTAAATTATGGCTTGCGGAATAACAGGTATTAATTCGGGAACAGCGTGCTTAGGAAACGAGGGCGGTATTGTAAGAAGTTACGCCGCCAAACTCGCAGACATTACGGCTGTGACATTAACGGGGAACGCGATAAGCAACTTTACAATGGCTACTACTGGTCTATGGAAAGCCTTCGTTTACGACCGTGACAATACCGCGAATATCAACCAGGTAGGTTCCTTGAATAACAACAGATTCAGCGTAGAATTGACTACGTTCATGAAGTTCAAGGGGCTCGCACAGGCTTCGATAGACGCGGCCAATACGTCTAAGGATTGTTGTGATACGGTTTGGATTCACGTTTTAGGAAACGGCCTCAAAGTAGTTCAAGGCATAGAACTTGACGCATCCGTAACAGCGGGTTTTGTTCCTTCGAAGAATCGTTCTACTCGGATTGTTCCGACGATCAATTCGGACACCTCGGCAAACGAACTGAAAATGGAGTACAGCATAGCCGGTAATCAGGACTCGTTTACGCCTTCCACAACTTTAACTGATACTGCAATACTCGCACTATAATGGAAGAAATTAAAGTTAAAGCAAAGAAAATCCGAATTAAGGCTGCGGCTGTTTACGAATTAGGCCCTACCCACGTCACTCAATTAGACGGCGTTTCGGTTTCGCTTACAAGCGAAGACGTCAAAGGAAGGAAAGAGGCAAACAAATTTGGTCCGGGGGGTGATGTTATTTCCAGGGCCGCTACTCAGCCCCAACTCCGAAAACTTTACGACCAAGGCAATCCGTTACTCGAAGAAATTGAAGAATGAGCGATATCACTACATGCTGCGATGAACCATCTTTGAACCTCAAAGAGCGGATACACCGTAACAGTAGTAACCGGGAAATAAAGTTCATTGACACGATAAGAAATCCAATTCCTGATGAAATCCGTGACTCAAAGGATTTAAAAAAGTTTTTTCAGGATTGGAATTTGGTTCCTTACGCTGGCAGTACAATAGAATCGGGGCAAAGTTTATTAGCGTGGTACCTGATGCTCGCTAAGTTGAGCTCTACGCACAACGCGTCTGTACAGAAGATGATTAAGTACGCTTTTGGGGGGAAGGCGATGTTTGTCAAGTTGCTGGACCCTGAATTTTCGGTACAAGACGAGGTTGCGGAATTGAACGTAAACGAACAGACCGTGTACCGGGATGCGATAAACGAATTTTTCACATTTCAGGACGGGATAGGGAAATTTCACCGGGCGGTTGCTAAGTCTTACAAGGACACCGGAAACGCTTTTGTGGAATTGACTTTCAGCGAAACGTTAGGAGTGGGCAGGATTTTTGTAAGGGCCCACAGGATCACACACGTTTTATACGTCAACACTTTACCGGGTGAACCAAAAGAGGTTGCAATTTCCCCGGTTTGGACGGATGAATATCTGAAAAAGTACCCGGCAAGAAAAGTTGCCGTTTCTACAAAATACGCTTCGGTTTTCACGAAAACAAAAGAAGGATTAAAAACGGTCTTTCATTTGAAAAACGGCGACAATACATGGTACGGGAGGCCCGATTCAGAAGGTTCCGACCTCTATAAAATGAGGGAAGTCCAGGATGCGATTTACCAAATCAAACAGGCAAACGCAAACTTCACGGGTCAGATTATCATTGAAGTAGAAGACGACGACCCGGAATTTTCAGCGGCGGTTGAAGATGAAAAATCTCAAACAGTAGGTTTTAATTCTTTCGCCGAAAGGATGGAACACAATTACACCCAAAAGGCAAACGAGCCTCAAAGTATCATGGTCACGGCAAGACCTTACGGATCAAAGCCGATGTTTGTACATCAACTTTCACCGAATACGAATGAAAATTGGTACAAGGTGACAGGTGAAATATCGGAAAAGAAGATCGTAATGGCACACGGGATCACATTGAGGTTCATGGGGTTCGATGTTTCTAACGGATTAGGGGGTGGCGATATGTTGTTGGCAGATTATGTTCTAAATAACGAGCCTGCCATAAATGATTTAAGGACGGAAGTAATAATGTTTACGAGCGAAATAATGAACGCCGGATGGGATTTGGTTGGCCGGGAAGAGTGGAAGAAAAATTCAGTAACCTTTGTAACCCCAATTCAATCACAAATAGACGCTTTCAAAAATGCTGATAACGCCGTACGAAGTACTAAAATACAGCCCGGCGGGTAAGGACTACTCAACCAGGCAGTTTTGCGAACTCATACCGCAAATTGAGGAGGAGTTTGCACGCGATTGTTTGGGGAAAGAAAGGTACGATTACATGGTTGCCAGTCTGACAGATGTTCCTTTTTCGGATGTTTGGGATTCTTGCAAAAGTTACTCCGTGGATGAGACGGTAATCAGGGAGGGTTGTACTTTTGTCTCGTTAATAAATGACAACTTTTCAGACCCCTTGGATTCGGAAGATTGGAATTTGTTTGAAAGATTTACGACGGCAGGATCAAATCTTTTGTGGACAAGATATTTGAGGGTTATTTTAGCATACAAGGTTTATCTGAGTTCTCTTTTTGCGAACACTTGGATGCCAGGATCGGGGGGAGTTGTGGTTAACCAGGGGGATCAGACAGGATTTAGAAGCGGGAAAAAGGATGAGATAATCCAACTGAAAAGCGAGGCGATGTCAAATGTAGAAAGGATGACTGCAAATATGTTAAAGTGGTTGAAAGATTTTGGTGTTGAAAATTCCATTCCAGAACCCGATATTTGCGGAACGGCGTGTGCTACTCCAGGTAGGAGACAAAGACGCTGGGCATTTAGAAACGAATGGAATTACTCGACAAAATACTAAAAATGGCGGCCAATAAATTACTGGTCGAGGAATATGTTAAAAAAGAGGTTGCAGAGTGGAGGTACGGAGTTTGCGAAGGGTGTAATGTTTTTGACCCGACCGCAAAAAGGTGTAAGGCTTGCCGATGTTTTATGGAAGTCAAAACAAAATCAAAAATGAACTTTAATCCGGTCAAAATGAGATTCGAGATCACGCACTGCCCGATGGGGAAATGGAATGACCTTGAAATAACAAACGAATACAGAAAAATTGACGGGCTGACGCCCATAACAAACTAAACTATGTTCCGAAGAATTTTAAATCCAGATCAATCGGCAACCAATTTGCTGAAAATGTACCAGGGCGATTCGGGTTGTTGTGGCGATACGTTGCCTATCTGCCAATACACCGCTACCACTGTGACGGCGCAGAATATTGACACAATGATTATCGCCGTTGGTGGCGTGAATCGAACCCTGACTTTCCCTGCTGCCGTTGGCGCTGGCGCTTTGGCTGCTGTTGTTCAGGCGGCGATTCAAACGCTTATTGTGGCCCAAGGATACGAGGATGACGGCGTGGCTCCGAAGGGGGTTGTTGTGACCGCTGTTTCGACAAACCTTTCTATCGTAATTACAGGCGACGTCGTTCCTATATCTATCACAACGGCCACTCCTGCGATTTCGGCTTTTGATGCTGATTGTACGGTTGAAAATCAGTGTACCTACACGATTGAAAACTACGCCGGGGGGGCGACAAACTCGATGGTTATCAACGGCACTGCTTACGCCTTGGGTGCGATCACTCCGGGAACGACAAGCGGCGCGACGGTTAAAACCGCAGTTGACGGGGCGTTCACATCCGCATTAATCACCACCGGAACGGTAGTTGTAACCCTTACCGGAAGCGGAGTGGGAACGCTGTACACTATCGCAATTCCAGGTTTGCCGAGCGACACAGAAATTACACTCGGTGGAAATTACCTTGGACGGGCATCATGCGTACAGGTATACGTTTAAAAAAAAAAATATCAAACCATGAGCCGCCTTTGCCCGTTGCAAGGGCGGCTTTTTAATTTCTAAAAATGAAACAGATACTTTTTGCGCTTTTGGTTTTGTGTTCCCTTACTGCAAATTCGCAGTCTATTTCCCGGTGGTGGAATGTGCCCCTTTCTACGACCGTTCCTACTAAGGTTCCGCGTATCAATACTACTACTGAAATGTGGTTTAAGGCCGGGGCGGGCGATTTATACACCTGGTCACGAACCGACCAGGCTTGGCAGAAAAATATAAATGAAGGAAACTTAGATGGTTTTTCCGCCTATGCTGAAATGTCCCTGGATAGTACGACGAGTACAATTTCTTTTGCTGCTACCACGGCGGCTCCAGTTGAAGGGCTTACCGCAGGTTTGATGTCTGGATTTAGCATGCTCAGCGATTCTGGATTAACTTATACCGGAACGGGCGGCAGGTTTCTGATTCAATATTCCGCATCGCTGACTTTCGCCGAAGCCGCCAATGTTATTTCGGGGTGGCCGATTATTTCGGGTGTGAATAGAAACCGGGGTAAGTTCAGCCAAACTATTGTTTTGACAACTGATAGATCAACCGTTTCGGGCTCGGTTATTGTGAATCTTGTTACGGGGAATGTAATCAGATTTTTATGTGTACCGTCGGCGCACACCGGAACTGATATTCTTACATTAAATCAATTTCGATTGAATGTTACGCAACTTCGCTAATATTTGTCTTTTTTTAGTAGGTTTGGTTTGGGCGTCCCATGTTGACGCTCAAACCTATACTTTTTTTTGTAAATGTGAGAATATAAGCGGCGCTAATTGTGATTTATGCAACACTGTAATACAATCCCGTTATTTTTCGGGGCTTTATATTAAAAAAAATGGTGTTGCTTATAAGTGGATCGACGCCCCCTACATTATAAAATGGCAAGGAACGACGGCGGTAATAACTGAAATTATACCGAATCCTGAAAGCATCTCAATCAACATGTCCGGCACTTCTTACGGCACGTTGGACAGTTTTAAAATGGCGCTGGATTGTAGGTGTGGGGTAGACACTACGGGAGGGGCAGGAGATAATTGGGGCACTCAATACGTAGAGCATGATAGCAGTTTAACGGGCCGGGGGCTTGTCTCTTTTCCGCTGAGCATTAAGGGGTACCAGGCTGCGGCAAACGGAGAAGTGCCATCTAAATCCGCAGGCGGTATGACGTGGATTGTTCCTGCTGGAATTACCAACCTAACCTACACAGGAACCTCATCCCCTGTTACGCTTAATAGTTCAACCGGCACGGACGTCACAATCACGCAAGGCACGGGAATATCGTTAACCGCCACGTCGACCAATATTAACATAATCAACTCATCCCCCGATCAGGTCGTAAGCCTAACAGGCGCGGGCATTAACGTCGTTACGGGTACATACCCTACATTCACTATCACGGGCACGGAGGTCGATGGTTCGACTACAAACGAGTTGCAAACATATTCTCATGGTGGTACAACGACGTACACCAACACGTTATCGAGTGGTGGCGGTTCGTGGTCGATCACAGGCGCGGGCATTGCGGTTGTTTCACAAACAGCCGGGGCGATTACCGTGACGGCCACAGAGGTCGATGGTTCGACGTCAAACGAACTACAAACCTTAGCAAACACATCAAACGCTACTTCGCACACAGCCACATTGTCAAATTCGGGCGGATCAATGCAATTGGTTGAGGGTTCAAACATAACTTTGACGACCACCGGAACGGGAAATGATGGAGTTGTCACCATTGCTGCAACGGGTGGGGGCAATACTGATTTGACGTTCACCGGTGCATCATCCCCGGTGACGTTGAACTCGTCAACCGGCACGGACGTGACGTTCACGGCGGGCGGTATCAACACGTTTAGCGCAACGGGAACGAATATAACAATCACGGCCACGGAGGTCGATGGTTCGACGTCAAACGAACTTCAAACAATTGCGGTCACAGGAACGACCACAGGCATAACGACCCTGTCAAATTCAGGCGGGTCGATGACTATTGCCGGGGCGGGGATAAATACCGTAGGCGTTTCGGGGTCAACCATAACCATA
>Ga0105046_10003673_pt1 | contig 24391 bp, 14 predicted proteins | sample MAT03_FD_78385 | JGI IMG/M metagenome (GOLD analysis project Ga0105046, IMG submission 78385) | Freshwater microbial communities from Lake Fryxell liftoff mats and glacier meltwater in Antarctica - MAT-03 (megahit assembly) | ecosystem: Environmental > Aquatic > Freshwater > Ice > Liftoff...
CATCCATTTCCAGCCTGAAATCATAGTGCAAATGAGAAGCATCATGCCGCTGAACCACAAAGCTTAGTGCATTTTTATTTCCGCCATTTCCTTCTTTCGGTTCGGGTGTATTTTCAAAATTGCGCTTTTGTTGATATAACTTTAGGCTCATCGCTTAGGAGGCTTTCTTTTTTTCCAGACTGGCTTTTAGTTGATCCATCAGGCTTTGGGTAGAATCGCCTGGCATTTTTATACTTTTTACTTGTGGTTTCGTACCTTTTGCCTTTTGCTTAATTACTTCCAGCAATGCAGCCGAATATTCATCTTTAAACTGTTCTATGTTGAAGGCATCGGTGTATTGTTCAATCAAAGACAATGCCATTTTCAATTCGGCAGGTTTAACATCTGTTTTAGAGGGAAGGGTAAATTCATCCGTATCCCTGATTTCCTGTGCAAATCTGATTTTACTCAGCACCAATATATTGCCTTTTGGCTTTATAACGGTTAAAGCTGAAGCAGTACGCATCACAAATTGAGCAACGCCTACTTTTCCCGATTGAACCAATGCTTCCCGAAGCAAAGCATAAGCTTTCGCACCAGACTTTTCAGGTTCTACATAATATGAATTCTCATAATAGATGGAATCAATCTCTTTTTCATCCACAAAATGGTTTACTTCTATGAGCTTGCTCTTTTCAGGTGCCGCTTCTTCAAAATCACTGTCGTCCAGCAATATCTGGGATCCTTCCAGCACGTAAACTTTGCCAATATCTTCCCAGACCACTTCTTTGCCCGTGTTTTCATTAACCCGTTTAAAATGTATCTTCCCCATATCACGACGATCTACCATGTCCAGGTCCAGGTTGCTTTGTTCTGTAGCACTGTATAGTTTCACAGGTATGTTTACCAATCCGAAACCGATGCTTCCTTTCCAAATTGCTTTCATTTTTGTTATGGTTTAAAATTTCTCAACCCTGATGTTTATAAAAACCAATCCTAGGTTTTTAAACCAGGGATTGGTCCATGTTAAGTGGTACACAAATCACTCGCTGAATAGTGTCAGTTGAGCCCCTGCCACGAACAAAAATAGACTTGCTCTTGCTTTGCCTCGTGGCTGTTTCGGCAACTTACTCCGGGTTTCTCATATTCCGGTTAAACCCATCGACTTCTTAATTCTATGTGTATAGCTTTCTTGATCTTCTTCCTCATCATCGTTTTCATCCTCATCAGGTTCAATGGGCCGGGCTTTTGGAACTTGCATTTTGTGAATGCGATTCAATTGGTCTTCCTTTTCGGGGAATTCTACATTCCAATTTTCACTAAGATATTTCATTGCAGTAGTCGTTTTTAAAGTGGTTGAATATTACTTAAGCGTGCACCCGATGTTTGTCAGGCATCAAGATTTTTTGTCTGACATTTTCTGACAGCTCATTGCATGGTCCAAATGTTTTCGAAGCGCAGGGAGCATGGAATTGGCCCAGGCTTTAAGATCAGGATCTTTGGCATCTTTCGCCGCCGATTCAAACTTCTCTATTGTTTCTTCATGGCTTTTCACCATTTTCTCACAATATTCTTTTTCGAATTCGGTACCGGTTTTCTGCATCAATTTTGACTTGAAATCTTGCCCGTTGCTTGATAGCATTGTTGGAAGGCTTACTTGCTTTTTATCTGCCATTGCCTTCAGATCTGCATGCGCTTTTGTGTGCTCTTTTTCCATCATTGAGCCAAGGTTTTTTACATCTTTAGACACCGCATTTTTCTGAGCAAGCTTGCCAAGTTCAATTTCAAGCATGTTGACTTCAGCTACCTTCATCATAAAGTTGGCATCGTCATCTTTGTTGTTTTCAAACTTGGCATCATTCCTTTCCTCAGCAAGCTCGTTGCTGGAATCGGCCATCTCCATAGATTTTTCTTCCTGGTTGTCTGTCGCATGTTCATTGTTGCTGTTGCAGGAAGATCCACATAAAACAATGGCCAAACAAGTGTTTATGCCTATGGTTTTAAATGCCAAAAAGAGTGTTGTTTTCATTTTTTTTAAAAAATTTGATTTGTTTTTTGTTAGCCAAAGGTCATAATTGAGGATTGCTCAGATTTTACATAATCCCAGTATTTTATTACAAAATCTGGAACTCAAATTTTCGTCTTCATTTACATTGATCTCATTTATAATGCGTTTGCATTGATAAAGCGGAACAAATCCATGTGGCGTAAAACTGAGGCCTCCTACAAAATTTTCTCCCGTTCCCAGAAACGATGGAAGGAAATGGCCTTTATAAATATTTCAGGCTGCGGTTCAATCAGCAGACCAATGGATTCTTTTCTGTTATTTTTCTCGTTTCCGTTGATGTGATCGAAATTAAAAGATAGCCGAAGCAGGTCCATGCCTTCTAAAGATACTGCAATTGGTTTGCAATGTTTCCAGGCTTCGCTCAGGAAGCATTTTGATGCAGGTTCTTTCAAAAGGTTCTGAATGCTTTGGTCTCCACCAGGCACATATACTGCATCAAACAAAACAGAGGAAGCTGTCAGAAAACTTTGATCCACTTTGGTTTTCTTCCCTGATGTCCCTTCAATTTTGCCCAATTTGGGTGAAATAATTTTGACAACTGCTTCTTCAGTTTCCAATGCTGCTTTCATGGCATTGAGTGCTTCATCGTCCACACCATCCGCAATCAGAAAGGCGATCTGCCGTGTTTTGATTGTATTCTTCACAGTTCCAACCATACTGAGCGCATCCGATTTTTCTAGCTGAGATTTCACTTGAGTGGGTTGGTAGTCATCGGGATTGGCATCGGCTGGAAAACTGTGGTTCATGGGGTACTCCGGTTTTAATGGCACTTCCATTCCTAGCCCGTCGGCCACCTGTTTTGCCAAAGTATCATCAACCTGGTTTAGCAATCCAACCATCCGTTCCCTTATGGGTTCTCTTTCCACCTTGCCCAATTCGAAAGTGAGTGCCTTTATGATGTGTAGCTTTTCGGTTTCCGATTGGCTGTTAAAAAACAGGGTTGCCTGGCTGAAATGGTCCCGAAAACTCTGGCTTCGGTTGCGGATCTTCACGCCATCCACCCTTTCCTGATAGGAGCTAAATCCACCTTCTGCCATCTTGGCCTGGTAAGGACAGCCGTTTCCAATCGTATTCGGTTCATAGCCAACTTCATCTTTGTTGATGGTTTGTCGCATGTGGCCATCCCGCTGGTTGTTGTGCATCGGGCTGAGGGGCCGGTTAATGGGAATCTCATGAAAATTCGGACTGCCCAATCGACTAAGTTGTGTATCGGTATAAGAAAACAACCTTCCTTGCAACAGCGGATCATTGCTGAAGTCAATTCCCGGCACCAAATGACCAGGATGAAATGCCACCTGCTCCGTTTCTGCAAAGAAATTATCAGGGTTGCGGTTCAAGGTCATTTTACCCACCAATTGCACCGGCACCAGTTCTTCAGGTATCAATTTTGTAGGATCGAGAAGATCGAATCCGAAGTTGTGTTCGTCTTTTTCAGGCACTATCTGTAAGCCAAGTTCCCATTCCGGATAGGCACCAGCCTCTATGCACTCCCATAGATCCCTGCGGTGAAAGTCAGAGTCTTTGCCAGAAATGATTTGGGCTTCGTCCCATAAAACCGAATGCACACCTAAAACTGGCTTCCAGTGAAATTTTACAAAACAACCTTCACCTGCCTCGTTGACAAGTCGAAATGTATGCACGCCAAAACCTTCCATCATCCGCAGACTACGTGGAATGGCCCTGTCGCTCATTACCCACATAATCATGTGCATGCTTTCCGGCATCAGCGAAATAAAATCCCAGAAAGTATCGTGTGCCGAAGCAGCCTGTGGAATTTCGTTGCGTGGTTCCGGTTTGACAGCATGTACCAGGTCGGGGAACTTCATTGCATCTTGAATGAAAAATACCGGCATATTATTTCCAACCAGGTCATAATTGCCTTGATCTGTATAAAACTTCACAGAAAAACCCCTCACATCTCTTGCAAGGTCGCTGGAACCACGTGAACCTGCCACTGTAGAAAAGCGCACAAAAACGGGCGTCGGCTTTGAAGTATCATTAAGAAACCCAGCTTTTGTATATTGGGCCAGAGGTTTGTACAACTCAAAAATACCATGCGCTGCTGTTCCCCGGGCATGTACAATTCGTTCAGGAATGCGCTCATGGTCGAAATGGGTTATCTTTTCTCTGAGAATAAAATCTTCAAGTAAGGTAGGGCCTCGCTCTCCGGACTTCAGTGAATTTTGGTTGTCGTTTATAGGTAGGCCTTGGTTGGTGGTCAGTTTTTCACCATTGCCATCTTCAGTCCACGATTTAAGTTGATTGTTTTTTTCCGTATTCATTGGTGTGAAAATTAATGAAAGCAAATCTGCTACAAGACAACGTGGGCTTGGTTACACAATCATCAGGAAGGATTGTAAGATTCTATATGAAAGGCGGGTCAAAAAGTAAGATAGGGGCCTACTGAAAAAGTGATAATCACTTAAATTTTAACAAATTGGAGCTTAATTTTGCGGCTAAAGTGCAAGCAAATACGCCTGATTGTTTCAATCTGGGGTATTGCAGTTTTAAAAATCGCCCTTTTAAAATCGGGTTGAAAAAATACCGTAAAAAAAGACTTAGGAGATTGCCCGCATCAGATTTTGGCTCACGTGAATATCGAACATGGGAACCAGGTTTTCAATTTCTGCAATGCAGGTTTGCACCATGGCATAGTAAGGCTCGTGAACCACCCGTTCTTTTCCATGGCCGAAGTCCCAGATTCCACAATTGGAATAATACGAGAGGTCGTCCCAATCTGGCCGGTCTATCACAGGATAAATACAAATGCCTTCGAGTTCTACCCCATTAAAAAGAGCCTGCTTGCATTCATCAGTAATGTAGCGCATCCATTTGGCACGGTCTTCACCGAAATGACCTGTTTCGGATAGAACGATAGGTCTTTGGTATCGCCGATACGCCATATCCAGGAGCGTAGAAAGTTTTGTTCCTGGTTCGTTCTCATCATCCCACACAAGGGTAGGTCCATAGTGTACCCACTGGTTGTTGTAATAATAATTAAATCCCAGAATATCAAGATAGGAAGGATCGCCGCCAAGTTCGGGACACATGTATCCACCGATGATGTCCATGGCCTGGTACTGATCTTCATTCATTTGGTGCACCCGCTCAGCATCGGGACAAAATACGTTGTCATGTATCCGTATTAAAGGTTCTATGGTTAGAATCCGGCAATCCGGAATGACCTTTTTAAGTGTCTCAATACCTTTAATGGCCGCTTTGCATAGATGATATTTTATGTCGAATCCGGAATTAACTGCGAAGGGAACTGTTCCACGCATGTCACCCGAATGCCAGGAGAGAAAACTGATCTCATTGATCGGGATCACATATAAAGTATTGTCAGTATATGCCTTAAAAAAAGTAGCGAATGCAAGACAAAGCGTTGAAAATCGATCTGCAAATAGTGGGTGGGTAGGTATCAGGTCATCGGGATAGCCGAAATGGCACAGGTCCCATATCTGCTGAATGCCAAAATAGTTGGCGGCATCTATTCTTCTACGAACTTCAGTGAAATCATATGCATATGGGATTGTTTCTACATCGCTCCAGCAAATGCCTTCCCGCACCGTTTTAATTCCGGCCTGAACCAGAAGCGCATAGTCCGTATATACTTTTTCAGAATGAGCCGTTTCGTGCAGTAAATTAATTCTTGTCCCCGAACGATTGATGTGGTCAGCACATTCGAAACCACCCATAAAAAAGGTATTGAACTGTTTCATGCCTGCATTTGTGTACTGTGGATTTCCAGTGCTTTAAATACATCAAGTGCATTTTTAAACGCCTGGTCCATGTTGAAATACTTGTAGTTTGCAAGTCGGCCTACGAAAAACACATCGGTCAGTTTCTCTGCTTCTTTGCGGTATTTTTCATAAATCCGCCGGTTTTGTTCGTTCGGAACTGGATAATACGGATCCCCTTTGTCAGTGGTATATTCTTTTACAATGGTCGTCTTTTTTGATTTTTGATTTCCAAAGTGTTTGTATTCAATGATGCGGGTAAAATTCTTTTCCATCCCGGGGTAATTTACCACAGAGTTTTCCTGATAATATTCTTGATCTACGGTTTCGGTTACAAAATTAATAGAGCGGTATTCCAGATTTTGTCCAAGACTATATTTAAAATCAAAGAAGCGGTCTATCGGGCCGGTATAAAAAAGCTTTTCATAGCCTTGAAGTTCATCCTTTACATCAAAATAATCTGTATCGGTGTACACCGTTATGTTGGGATGATTCAAAATGTTGGCAAAGAGATTGGTGTAACCACCATCTGGAAGCGCCTGATATTTGTCTGAAAAATAATGGTCGTTCCAATCCGTCCTAACGGGAATGCGGTCTAATACAGAAGCATCCAGTTCTTCAGGGTATTTGTCCCACTGCTTTTTTGTATAGTCCCGAAACAAAGCTTCATACAAAATTGGTCCCACCTTAGCCAGGGCTGCTTCTTCCCCGTTTGCCGGAGAGAGAATCGGAAGCCGGTTCTTTTCCAACCAGTCTTTCATTTCAGCTTCTGAAGAAATCTCCAGATTGAGAAGCGTATTAACAGTAGTAATGTTGACAGGCACCGGCACGGTTTTCTTTCCAACCCGGGCTATGACTTTGTGGTTCCAATCGTACCAGTCTGAAAACCGGTTTACATATGCCCATACCTCCTCCTCATTGGTATGAAAAAGGTGTGCACCATATTTGGAAACAAGAATTCCATTTTCATCTATAAAATCATAGCAGTTTCCTGCAATATGATCACGCTTTTCCAGCACCACTACTTTGTATCCGGCCGAAGCATATCGCTCTGCAAGAACAGCCCCGGAAATTCCCGCCCCGATAATTACGATATCTGCTTTCATTGTATTAGAGGTTTTGGATTATGGTTTTCATGTCTTTTACAGTGTTGCTCCATGAAGTCTTCTTCAGGATATGAGCATATCTGGCAGACATGTTGCGGGTGCCGGCAAAAAGAATATGTTGGATTTTTTCCGAAAAATCAGCAGCACCTTCAATCAGATCAATATTCTCGCTGTAATCCTTAACCACATCTTCTATTCTTGTGGAAATCACTGGTTTGCCCGCTGCCATATACTCAAGAGTTTTGGTAGGACTAATAAATTTAGTGGCATCGTTGATAGCAAAGGGCATCATGGCGATGTCAAATCTTTTGAGATATCCCGGCAACTCGTTGTAAGACTTCATACCCAGATAATGGATATTTTCTGCACGTGGCAGGTCGTGATCTGAAATTTTTGCTGTTGGTCCGATCAAAACAAATTGCACTTCCGGATTTATAGATGCAGTGTCTCGAATCAGGTCCAGATCTATGCGCTCATCTATCACCCCATAATACCCAACTACTGGTCCAAAAATGTTTTTGATATCATCTGGAACTGCTATGCCGTTGAGTGCTTTTTCAAAATGTCGGGCATCTACCGAGCTTGGAAAGCAATAGACATTGGGATGCAACTTTCTTTTTGCTTCATAAAGCGATTTTCCACCTGTAAAAACAATGTCAGCCGCCAGTAGTAATCTTTTCTCCTGCAAAACCAGACTAGAGTCAGCATGTTTAAATAGAGTGAGCTCGTCCATGCAATCATAAATGATGGTATGGAAATCAAATTCGCAAAGTGCAGGAACAAAGGCCGCTGAATAAAACCAAGCTGTGCCAGGGCGTTGCTTACCCAAAAATTCGCCAAGGGCGACACCCAGATCAGCCATAGATATGCCTTTGGGTTGAAGCACGGTGATTTGAGGTGTTGCTTCATACGTTTTAATTTCCCTAACTGTGAAATCATGTTGCATTGTGGGCTCCTCAACAAAAAGAATTCGATAGGCGTCGCTCAATCCTGAGATTATATGCTGGGGACGTTGGTAAACAAAATCCCACTTAAGATGAGAAAATACAATGAGGTCAAATCCCGATTGAATTTTTGTTCTTGGTGGTTTAATGCTTGCATTTTTAATCACTTCTGTTGAAGGATAAGATTGGATTGAAGATGGTTGTTGCATGTTTTAATATTTGATCATGCAAGTTTCTGACATTATCGGAAAATAGGAATTACATCATTCTCCAGACCGTTTATATCTTTTTGGAAGCATAGTATGTTGAAAAGGGATGGGAAAATTTGCGATCCTATCACATGTAAATAAATGCATTAGCACCTATGCAGAGCTATTTTAATTGCTCAATAATTCCTTAGAATGCCAAAAGAAGAGGTTAGAAATCCACCATTAAATGGCTGCTTTTTAAAGGGTACAAAGTCATTTGACGAAGCTTTTTGGATAATCAAACACTTTAAGGATGCTATTATGATTCAATTCATACAAGCAAGGCCAAGCATCTAAATTTTAGCATATCTTAGAGTTTTAATTATGGAACAAACACATGCCAACTTTGGTTTATCCAAAACAAAGGAGGAAGCACTTGAAGAAGATAATTCAATGGGCATTCTTCCCAGGGCGGTTATGCGGCCCAGCTCCTTTATCCTTTTAGATGGAGAATGGAATTTTGCGATTGACGTCGGTGACCGTGGCATTCAGGAAGGTTGGTTTCTGGGCCATACCTATGAATATACAGCCAATTGGCCAGGTAATATTGAGCAGCATATTGAAGATGTAAAACAGGAACAGGGCGGCAGTTGGCACGATAAAGGAGTGGTTTGGTACGAAAGGGATTTCCCTAAGCCTAGTCTTCAAAGCCTGCCACATTCTATGGTTCAGCTTACATTTGGCGCCTGTGGTTATGAAACCAGAATCTGGCTTAACGGCCACCCCATGCTTACGATAGAAGGGGAAGAAACCCATATTGGAGAATACACCTCCTTTTCTTACGAACTTCCCGAACATTACCTACGGCCTGTTAACCGATTAACCGTTCGCATTGCTGTGACTATGGATGCAGACACAACGAGAGGAAAGCAGGAATCGCATGTTTACAAACGAGGTGGTATTTGGTACCAGACCTACACTGGTGCTGTTAGAAGCATATGGCTTGAAACTGTGGAACGAAACCGACTTCGTACACGTTTGGGCGTGGTTAGTGTCGTGGAAGACAGGTTGGTAAGGTTTAATCTGACAACCCGCATCCACGATCCGGGCTTCTATATCATCAGGTTGAAAGTGTTTGATAAAAAAGACCATTCGGGTTCACCCATTGCTCAGGATGATTTTCCGTTATTATTGCAGGAAGGGCAGAAGCAGCAGCGGGTGGTATTGGATTTACCAGGTGCAAAACTATGGGCTCCGGAAGAGCCCAATTTGTATCACTTGGTTGCACAGCTTATCGATTCAAAGGGTTATATTTCTGAAGTCGAAACCCATTTCGGACTCCGTAAGATAGAATCACGGGGTTGTATTATTTATTTGAATAATAATCCAGTGTATCTGGATGGCATTCTTTATCAACCTGGTACAGCTACGTTCGAAGAAATTAAGCGTCATATGTATGCCATGAAAAAATTGGGTTGCAATATGGTACGAATCCATATTGCCGGAGTTGATCCCCGCATTTACAAACTGGCAGATAAAATCGGCATTATGCTGTGGGTGGAGGTTCCCAGCCCGCACCAATCAAACAAACGAAGCAGGAATAACCATCGTGATGAACTTGTCAGAATGCTTAGCCTTATTGAAACACATCCTTCTGTGGTGATGTGGAGTCTGTATAATGAAGATTGGGGAGCCCAAGATATAGCCACCAATGCGAAGACCCGTCAATATATCACTGAAATGTACCATTATATGGTCATTCACCATCCTCAATTCCTGGTTGTGGACAATGACGGTTGGCAGCATATTTCAGAAGAAGGGCGCTTAAAGTCAGATCTCCTTACCGCACACCTTTATACACCTGATATTCAGAAATGGGAAGAGTTACTTGATAAAATGATTAAAGGTGATAATGAAGGTGTGGCTGCCTATCCTCTAGTTGTTGGTGATCCGTTTTTCTACCGTCGGCAGCTACCCATTGTAGTTAGTGAATGGGGTGGCTTTGGCTTTTCAAATTATGGCGGTCCCGAAGGGAATCGAGAAAGGGCAGCATTGATCCAGGACTTTAAAAAAGCATTGCGTAAAAGATCAATTGCTGGTGATATCTACACACAGGCCACAGATATTGAAGACGAGCAAAATGGCATAATTGATTTCAAAACCGGAGAATTGAAGGTTCCTGTTGGTTGGCTTTCTTCAAAGTCAATAAATTCTGATGAAAATTAAGACAAATGCATAGGTGCTTATATTCTTTTAAGGTACAGTTGGAATGATACAAAAGCGCCATCTGGGCTGATATTTTTTCAGAAACACTATTGCATTATATTGATTATGAGGTTTCAACGGGCACATCAAACAGTTTTTTTCAAGGAGAAATAGTAAAGCTAAACTCGTGAACTCTTTGGGGAAAGGCATAAAAAAAAGCGCAGTGAAACTCATTGCGCTTTAAAGCTATTCAGTAACTAATGGCCGGTTACCTTCCGCTGTGGTTACCTCCTTTTCCTTCTGATCTAGAATCAGAGGACTTTGAAGAAGAACCAGATTTGCCAGATCCTTCTTTAAAGGTAGATTTTGAAGAGGACTTGTCGTCCTTCTTTCCTTTGAAGTTTGCTTGTTTTTTTTGGTTTGAAAAGTGAAAGAAATAAATTTCTGTTGATGCAAATATTGTGCTTCACAGCGAAGTCAATTTTACATCATCTTCAAAAAAAATTATAGAATTTTAGTCTTGCTCAATTTCAGTTCAAAGTGCGGTTGAAAGTTGCCTTTCGCTTGTTTAGAATTACAAATAATTTGTCCAAAACACAAGCCCAATATGGCATGAGATTTACTCAATCAAATATTCTGGCCAGATAAATTTCATGCCTGTCACACCAACAAAAAAACCCGCCATAAAAGGCAGGTTAAATCAATTCGATCGTTTGAAACTAAACTAAGGCTTTTACTTTTTCTACCAAAACATCAAAATTTAAAGGTTTTTGTAAAAAATCACTAAACCCCTGGCTCTTAAACTCTTCCATACTATGGTTTTTGGCATTACCAGTGATGGCAATAATCGGAATATTGGCTTTTTTCTGGTCATCCATCTTTCTGATTAGCGATGTACATTCTGTTCCATCCATTCCAGGCATGTTGATGTCCATTAAAATAACATTGTAAAGCTCTCCAGAAGCGAGCAAATCAAGAACAGCTTGGCCGTTTTTGGCAGATGAAATTTCACAATTTTGAAATTCAAGTATTTTTTTCGTTAGGTTGAGGATTACAGAGCTGTCTTCTGCAATCAAAACTTTAATTTTTCCACTCATGGTTTTTATGTAAAAGGTTATAAGACTTTAAAAACTGGTTGGCCGTTTCTCTGAGTTTTTCAAGTTGACTAGTTAAGGCGGCAAGTTTATTATTTTTCAAATCAAATTCCATCTCTTTTGCGATGGCAGACAATTGATTAACGCCGAAAGTTCCTGCATTTCCTTTAATCGTATGGGCATGCCGCATAAGCGTTTCAAAATCCTGCATTAAGAATGCCGCATCCATTTCGATCAATAATCTTTCTGTTTCCAATGCAAATTCATGAATACTGTCCAGAAGAATTTCGTCACCGAGATGTTTATAAAGACTCTTCAAGGTTGCAAAATCGAAAACAGATTCTAATTCGCCGCGGATTGTAAGGTACTTAATTTCAAACACACTGTCTTGAAAACTTTCATTATCAGACTTTGTTGCACCAAAGCTCTTTTCTGTCCAATACTTTACTTTGGAAAGGATTTTATCTGCCGAAATGGGTTTGGCTATAAAATCATCCATACCTGCTTCAACAAATCGAATTTTATCTTCTTTCAGACAATATGCAGTCATTGCCACTATGGCTGGATCCCATTTCAAATCTAAGCCTTTTATCACATTTGTTGCCGTAACTCCATCCATTACAGGCATTTGAATATCCATCAGAATAACATGATAGAATCCACCTTTCACTTTATCAACCGCCTCTTCACCGTTTGTGGCAACATCTACCTGGCAGCCTGCTTTTACTAAAATTTCATACGCAACTTTCAAATTGATTGCATTGTCATCTACCAATAAAACCTCGGGTACAAAACCATCAAAAAATGTAGTCTTGAATGGAACCAAAGGAAATTTATCTTCAAGAAGTTCTACCTCCTGAAGCGGAATTTTTACCCAAAAAGTTGTGCCAGTACCCGGTGAAGAAACAAAACCAAACTGACCAAGCATGGCATCAACAATCAATTTAGATGTCAACAAACCAAGGCCCCCTTTTGTGGCCCGAAATGCATATTCGGGATTCTCAGAAGCAATCATTTGCTTGATAACTGTCTGATCTGAAATGGTTAAACCACTTCCGGTGTCTGAAACTTCGAGAAGTAAATTTGAGCCTGAAACCGATGCCTCCTTCGAAATTTTAATTTTAACAGAACCCGAATTGGTAACCTTAAAAGCATTTGAAGCCAAATTGTTAAGCAACTGAAACAACCTGGTTTCATCCGAAATTATGGAACTTAAAGCCGGATCAATTTCATAAGAAAACTCTATATTTTTGAGTCTGGCTTGTTCCACATAAAGCCTTGAAACGCCCATCAACAGATTTGCCAGGTGAACTGGGTTTGGCTTCAAAACAATCTTTGACGTTTCAGATTCGCTAAGATCAATAAGATGATTCAAAACATGCAAAAGAGCATCCCCAGATCGTAAAATTATTTCAACATATTCCTTTTGACTATCAATCAATTGGGTGTCTTGAAGCAACTGAGACATCCCCATTATTCCGTTTAATGGCGTTCTTATTTCATGGCTGATATTTGCAAGAAAACGCTCCTTTACTTTTAAAGCATCGGTGGCTTCTAGCTTTGATTGCGTCTCACTTTTTTGAGCTTGTCTTACCAAAAAATTATCTCTTGCAATTCCTTCAAAACCTATCCATTCATTCCAGGAAGAGTGGATTGGCTTTAGATTTGCCGTAAGCCATGTTTCATTTCCCGAGTCACTTTTTATATAAAGTTCTAATCCTGAGACAAGTTCACCATCGCGTAGGGAAAGAAGATCTATATGAAACTTATCTGGCAATGCCAGATAAGATTTAATATTTGAGCCTACAACTTGCTCTGGTTTCAGCCCACAAATTTTTTCTATTCCAGAAGTTACAGATTGAATGATGCCTAGCTTATCTGCCTGAAAATAAACATCATCAAATGCATCTATCAAATCAAGGTATTGCGTGCGATTCTCCTTGATTTCACTTTGCTGATTTCGACTTTGGCTCACATCTTTGGCAAAACCAAGTACTTCTTCAATGCCAAACCCCTCGCCCGATAAAGGCAATAGTCGAACTTCCCACCAATAGATATTTCCCTTTTTATCAATAGATTGGCATTCAAATTCAACTATTTCGCCCGTAAAAGCTTTGTTATACTCTTCCTCCCAATCTGAAAAACCGACTCTGGAAAAGCCAGACGTACTATTGGGATACGATACTTTGGTGCCGAATCCTGCACCTTTATGGACAACTGAGTCTATAAATGACTGGTTAAAATATATGACTGTTCCATTACTAGACACTGACCAAGAAGCACTTCCACGATGTTCAGCTACTTTTAGAAGCCTGGCATTTTGCTGCTTTTCTAACTTTTGAATTCTGTATCGATTTAAAATCCCAGAAATCAAATCGGCAATCAATAAGCCATAATACTCGAATTCAGTCTGTTTCCTGATTTCGGAAAATGAAATGAGTCCTAAAATTCCAATACAATCATTTTGAAAAACCAATGGCAATGCCAGCAAACCCGTTGGAATCTTGCCTTCGATTTTGATCTCATTTGGGTTGATAACTTCTAAAACTTTATCATCCAAAAGGTAAAGCTGAGCTTTGGAATCCAACACGAGTGGGTTGATGCGCTCTGTTATTGTCTTGTATTTCTTAATTTCCGTCTTTTGGCCAGCCCAACTCGGCTCACCAATAGAAGAAAGCTCATCAATCGAAAGGGCAATTTGTTCTATGTAAACCAATTCGCATTCCAATCGGTTGGAAATCAGTTCGACAGACAAATCTAAAAAGTCATTTATATCATTCTCCTGAATGGAAAGTTGGGCCAATTCGCCTAAAAGGAGCTGAACATTGATGTCTTTTGAACCATATTTCCATTCCCCCGAAAGCCCTTTTAATTTCAATTTTGAAATCTTATGAAGACTTTCTTTCCTTTTATCTGCGCCCAACTGTTCAGCAAATTCACCATTCAACTTTGGATCTTTTACACTGGCCAAGAGCAAGATAGCTCCTGAATTGTTGAAGTGTGTTGGAAAAAATGAAAGCTTAACATCCTTTAAATCTTTTACCAAAGACTTACCATGATAAAGATTTTGCAAATCCATTATCAATCTGGTGTTCAATTCCGGAAATATTTCATTTACCAGACTTCCTTTTATCTCTACGGATTTTTTCTTAAGCCAAAAAAGAGCCTCTTTGTTTGATTTAATAACCAAGCCTTCTGCACTAAGTAGCAAGGCGGGCGACTTTATCTTATCAAGACTAAAATCATGATTATCAGACTTTGAAGACTGTTTATCAACAGAGTAAATTACTGATTTTGTTAAAATTTCCTTCATACCTGATTGATGGGCAAACTCAACCGAATTTGCTACCCTGTGCGCATTGTGTACGGGATATTTTCCGATTCAAATGTAGAGCTTCTGATTTTCCTACTTTAACTGCAAACAATCTTTACATTACATTTGTGTGCTGCAATATAAAGGTTTTGAATTGAAGGGCTTTTGGCTGGTTTTCCTAATTTTTTTACTTGGCTTTCTTGCCATCCTCCTATTTTCCATTGGACTTGGTACTGTGGAAATTTCCTGGCTGACGGTTCTGAAGTCAATTGGCTCTCTAAACGATGAAAATCTTGCAAACACTTTGATTTGGCAGGTTAGACTCCCTAGATTTTTTATGGCCTGTCTTGCTGGTGGCACTTTGGCTGTGGCTGGGCAAAGCATGCAAATTTTAGTTCGCAACCCACTTGCCGATCCATATACAATGGGAACAGCCAGCGGGGCAGCATTGGGTGTAAACATGGCATTAAGTGGCTGGCTTCCAAGTTTATATACCCATTTCTACTTCATTCCACTATGGGGTTTCATTGGTGCATTAATCAGTTCAGTTTTAACCCTATTACTTGTATCTGGAAAAACCAGATTTGGGAATGAATACCTCTTATTGGTTGGAGTTGCCGTTTCCATATTAGCAACAAGTTTGTCCAGCCTGGTCATGTATTATGCCGCCCGCCAAAATGAAGTCAGACATATTTTATTCTGGGCATTTGGAAATCTTGACAAAGCCAATTGGGAATCTTTGCAAATGGCTTTGTGCTTTTCGGTTTGCGGCTTAGCTGTACTTTGGACAGGAAGTTCATCCTGGAATTTGCTTTTGCTTGGCGATGACAAAGCCCGTTCCCTGGGCATCAATCCGAATAGAATAAAATATATTTTACTCATTATAAGTGCTTTACTAACAGCATCGATTGTTTGCCTGGTCGGTCCAATCGGTTTTGTTGGCCTCATTGTTCCATTTTGGACAAGAAAACTTATTGCCGTTACCAAGTCAACATTTTGGCCACTCACATTTTTTGCTGGAGCCCTATTCTTATCATTCTGTGACTTGATCGCTCGTGTGGCATTTCAACCTTTTGGTTTGCCCATAGGATTGGTCACTTCCTTGATTGGTGTACCCTTCTTCTTATATTTGCTGCGGAATTCAACTCGTAAATCTTCGTTTTGAAAAATAAACTGAAAAAGTTGGCAGGCAAAAGATTTATACTTCATAAATTTTGCCGGCTTAATTCATTGATAGTGAGAAATTAAATGGTCTATATCAGCCGAAAGGAATTTTTTAATGCCGCACATAAGCTTTACAATCCGGCTTGGACAAAGGAACAAAATGAGGCTTGCTTCGGGCCTTGCGCAAACGAATATTTTCATGGACATAATTTTGAGTTAACCGTTACAGTATCCGGCATTCCCAATCCAGACACTGGTTTTGTTATTGATCTTAAGCAACTTGGGATGCTTACCAAAACATTAATTGTGGATAAAATAGATCATCGAAACTTAAACATGGATGTTGATTTTCTAAAAGGGAAAATGACAAGTTGTGAGACTCTGGTAAAGGAATTCTGGAACATTCTTGCACCCGAAATTACCAGGTTATCAACAGGCAAGTTGCATAAAATCACCCTTCAGGAAACGCATAAAAACTATGTTGAGTATTTTGGTGAGTAAAAAATCACTGAACTTTTTTGAAGAAAGCTTCCTCATTCCAAACTTCAAGTAAGGAACGCATGAAAAAAGTTTTACTTGAAGTCAATCTATCTGAAATCATAGGTATAAATCCTGTAGCAAGGATATCCAAATTATGAAATATTACTTCATCGCAGGCGAAAGATCGGGAGATCTCCATTGTGCCAATCTTTATAAAGCCATAAAAGAGATTGATTATGAAGCAGTTGCTACTGGAATTGGTGGAGGCTTTATGCACGATGCAGGTGTTAGTTTGGTCAAAAACTATGAAGAACTAGCCGTAATTGGATTTTGGGAAATTTTAGAAAAGCTTGGTGACATCAGAGCTGCATTGAAACAAGTAAAAAGGGAACTGGCAGAAAACAAGCCAGATGTTTTGATATTGGTTGATTATGCTGGCTTTAATCTTCGTGTAGCCAAATTTGCAAAGCGTCTGGGAATCAAGGTATTTTACTACATATCTCCAAAGATATGGGCATGGAATGTAAACAGGGCCAAGGTGATCAAAGCTTACGTTGATCGAATGTTTGTGATTCTTCCCTTCGAAAAAGACTTCTATAAAACTTTTGATTATGAGGTAGATTATATTGGAAATCCAATTTTAGATGCAATTCAAGAATTTAAGCCCAATCCTAACTTTCTGAAGGATAATTCTTTAGAAGACAAGCCCATTATAGCCATTTTGCCAGGAAGCAGAAAAGGTGAAATTGAAAGTACCCTTTTTAGAATGTTGACCATTTTACCATCGTTTCCAAATCACCAGTTTGTTGTGGCGGGTGTAGATAATTTTCCTGCTCGCTATTATGAAAATTTCAGAAGAAATGGATTGGTACACATTGTCTATGAGCAAACCTATGATTTGCTTAAAAATGCGGAAATGGCAATTGTAACAAGCGGAACTGCTACGCTAGAAACTGCGCTCTTCAAGGTACCACAAATTGTGGTTTACAGAGTCAGCGTACTTTCATATTGGATTATAAAACTGCTTATTAAAGTCCCATTTATCTCACTTGTAAATTTAATTGCCAATAAAAAGGTTGTTTCAGAGCTTATTCAAGGTGAATTTATTCCTGCAAACATCCGTTCGGAAATGAATAAAATAAAAATGGGAGAAGCCGGGAGGATAGAAATTCTAAAAGGCTACGATGAAATTGCCGAGAAAATAGGTAAACCAGGTGCTTCTAAACGAGCTGCGGAATTGATCGTAAAATATTTGAAAAGCAACTAGAATTGATGTTTTGGTGGTCAATCGGACTAAATTATTTTAAAGAAAAAAGCCCCTAACTAAGTAATTAAGGGCTTTTTAAATTTAACGCGAAAAATTATCTTTTCAGATAAACATTTCCTCTAAACTCTTTTCCATCCTTCCTTTTCACTGTGTAGAAATAGATTCCTTCAACAAGATCCTTTCCATCAAAGTCATTCTGGTAGTTGTTGGAAGAGAATTCCTCTCCGCCCCAACGGTTGTAGATGGAAACTTGGGTATCTGGAAAATCTTGGAGCTTAATAATTACAAAAGTATCATTCTCACCATCACCATTTGGTGTAAACAAAGATGGGACAAACCATGAGTTAGGCGGAGTAATACTAAGTTTTTTGATCAAAGTATCAGCGCATCCTGCCTGATCTTTTACGATCAACTGAATGCCATAGTCTCCTTCTACATTGTAGCTATAACTCGTGTACCGCTCTGTTCTGATCTGAGATTGACCCAGCTTCCATTCCCAAGAAGCCAACGGAGATTCTCCGGCAGTAGAATTATCTATGAATTGAACCAATTCATAAACTGGTGCTGCAGAATCTGGAGTAGTTTTAAATGCAGCATTCGGACCAGAATTTCCAATTTCAAAAGAATCTCTGACGGAACAACCATTTAAAATTGCCTGAGCCCAGTGAGAGCCTACGCCGAAATTCCCAGTCGGTTCTGAAGAATTATCTGACCAAAAAATACTTGCACCTTCCGATAAAGTGGCTGTTGCAAGTTTCTTCAACCCATAACAAACTTTCTCATCAACAGATACCGAAACTGTTGGACTTGGTTTGACATTGAGTGTGATACTTTTTGATTCACCAGAGCAACCGTTCAGATCAGAGGCTACAGTATATGTTCCTGAGTTCTGAAGATTTGCAATGAAATTAACTTCATTTCCTACAGGAATAACAATCTGTGGACCTGTCCAACTAAAAGTAACACCCTGTTGATCAACAACTTCGAAAGTAACAAGTCTGTTTTCACAAATGCTTTGAGAAGCACCTTGCAAAATTTCGATTGGTTGAGGCTGAGGCTTGAAGGTAATCACAACCGTATCATAAGCAGAACACTCGCCGGCATTGGTTGCGATTACAGAATAGGTATTAGATCCTGCAACAACCAATGAATCAGCAACTGAACCAGTATTCCAAAGATAGGAATTGCCAGCAGTTGAAATTGCTTTTAGCGTAATTGGTCCATTTCCACACAATGTTTGGTCTTGACCAATTGAAACAGAAGGCTTATCTGAAACCTTTAAAAAGACGCTATCCTTCTCACCCAAACAGCCGCCTGTGCCAACTGGTTGCACAATATATGCACCTGAAGATGAAGTTTGAACAGATGGAATTGAAATCAAATCACCTGAAAAATTAAATCCTCCTGGCCCAGTCCAGGAATTGGTTACTTCAGATTGGTTCTGAACACCAAAACTTGCAGACTCACCAACACAAATTATTGTATCTCCTATAAAAGTGAGGCTAACCGGAATTGCATTCAAAGTCACTTTAATGGTGTCCCTTGCTTTACAATTTGAACCGTTTGTAACAATTACAGAATATAGACCTGTCTGATTTACAATGATACTTGTATCAGTTGATCCTGTATTCCAAACAAATGTCAATCCAGCACTCGAAGGATTTGGATCAAGGTTAAAAGTAACGCTTAAACACGATTGCAAGTCTGTTCCTAAAGTAGCAATTGGCTTTGGATTGATGTTAATTGGAATGCTGGTTTCTATGCCTTCACAACCATCAAGTTTTGGAGTGACATTGTATATGCCAGACTGCAAAACATTAATATTTAGTATTTTGATCACAGATCCGGCATCTGTAAAACCTGCAGGTCCAGCCCAATCGTAAACCACACCCGATTGTGTTCCTTGCAAAGAAAGTGTAAGCGTATCTCCGGCACAATTAGACGTAGTTCCTTCAATCGTAACCGGTAGAGGCAACCCTTTGAAAGTAAGTGATATGGTGTCAGATTTGGTACAACCCAAATAACTGACATCAACAGTATAAATGCCTGACTGGTTGGTTACAAATAATGTATCTGTATTGCCACCATTCCATAAATATTGATAGCCAGATAATCCTTTCACCGGATCTAATACAAAAGGCGTATTTCCACAAATTACAGTATCCTTTCCTAAATCAATTACTGGTCCTGGCCCTACCGAAACTGTTATAATGGTTTCTGCACCTTTGCAAATTCCAATCGAAGGGGTTACTTTATATTGGCCGGCATCTATCGACCCTATATTAGTTATTTTGATTGTGTCTTCAGTTGAAACAAAACCATTTGGCCCTGTCCATGCATATGTTACGCCAGATTGAGCCACAACACCAAATAACGCATTGGTTCCGATGCAATAATTATTCGTTCCCGCCAATGTTGGAGGTCCTGGTGTGTTTCCAAGAAATACAGATACTGAATCTTTGGATTTACAAACACCTGAACCAGAAACGGTAACGATATATTTTCCTGAGGTGGTTGCGGTAATTACACTGTCTGTTGAGCCAGTACTCCAGTCATATGTTAACCCAGCACCATTAAAGGTTGGATCTAAAGTTGCAGAACCACCGTTACAAATATTTCTATCCGCTCCAAGTTCAATCGGTGGGCCGAAAATCAAACCAATTGTCGTAGTATCTCCTGTTCCTGGACAAGCATTTTGACTTGTATTAGCGATATAGCTTCCTGCTTGATTCGACTGAATGTTATTCAAAATGATCGAACTTCCATTTGCTGTAAAACCATCTGGGCCAGACCAGCTTACCACAACGCCTGTTTGGGCCGAAACACTCAATATTGTTTGGCTGCCTTGGCAAACTGTAGTTACCCCACCAATTACCAATGTGTTAGCAGGTGAGCTGAATATCAAATTAACACTATCTACTGCCGAGCATGATCCATTTGAAACTGTTACTTTATAATTTCCTGTGGTACTGGCTGTTAGTAGAGTATCACTTGAATTGTCACTCCATAAGAAAGTAAATCCCTCGCTATTTGCGATTGGATCTAATTTAATTGTACTGCCATTGCAAATTGTATCATCGGCACCCAATTCTATATTTGGTTTTAATCCAACCAATATATTGATACTTCTGGCTGTGCCTTGACAGCCTTTCAGATTTGGAATTATTGTGTATTGCCCTGCATTTAACACCGTCACATTTCCAATACTAATATTTGCTCCGCTTGAAACAAATCCATTCGGACCTGTCCAAGAATAATTTACATTAGAAACTGAGTCTACTTTGAGCGACAAATTCTGCCCTTCACAATAAGTCAACAAACCTGTAACGGTTGGTTGTGCTGGTGCCTCTCCTTCTTTAATTACAACAGAGTCTTTTGATGAACAAATTCCGTTTGATACCACAACTGAATACTTACCTGGAATAGTTACTGAAATACTGCTATCTGTGGAAAGAGTACTCCAGAGATAAGTTAATCCCTTTCCATTATTGATTGGATCAAGAACAATTGGTTGCAGATTACATATCGTAGTATCATCCCCAAATTTCAAAACAGGTGCTGCTTTTAATACAATTTCAACTGAATCTTTCGGCCCTGGACAACGACCAAGAAACGGAACAACTACATAGAAACCGCCTTGATTATTTTGAATCGAAGGAAGCGATATTCTGGCATTGTTTGAAGAATATGCATTGGGTCCTGCCCAGTTGTAAGTCACGTTTGGAATTTGATTGACACCAAAAGAAGCATCTTGCCCTGGGCAATAGGATAGAATTCCATTAAAAGTTGGCTTTACAGGTGCAGATGCCTTTGTGATTTGAATGGTATCTTTTGAGGTACACAATCCAAGAGTGGCAATTACAGAATATTGACCTTCCTGAGTCACTAAAATAGAACTATCTGCCAGGCTATTGCTCCATTTGTAAAAAACATCTTCTCCCCCATTTGGTGTAGGGTCAAGAACAATTCCGATGCCTGGGCAAAAACTTGTATCCTTGCCAAGGTCTGCAATCGGACTAGGTCGAACAATAAGATTGCTTAAAAATGTCTTTCCGGGACAACCAGGTAAGGATGGCGTAACTGAATATTGCCCAGCTTGCGCCAATTGAACTTTTGGAAAAGATATTGTTTCTCCTACAAAATTAAATCCGTTTGGTCCAGTCCATGTATAGGTTTCACCGATTTTAGGAATAACGCCAAAACTCACATTTTCATTGGAACAATAATTTCTATTGCCAGTGAAGGTTACTGAAGATGGGCCTTCCCCAAAAACCAATCTTATAGTATCATACGAGGTACAAGTCGCATTCGAAACTTCCACAAAGTAGGTTCCTTGTAAACTTGTTGCTAGCGTACTATCCACCGAATCATCATTCCACAAATAAGTTAATCCTTTTCCATTCACTGTTGGGTCGAGGTTTAAAATAAATGGCGTACATGAGGTACTATCCTTTCCAAGCTCAATTTGTGGTGCGGCATTGATAACAATAAGCCTGTTTGAAGTTGTCCCGGAACAACCATTTTCTTTAGGAGTAACTGTATAAGTACCTGCTTGAGATGGCTTTACTATATTTAAATTGACTTGGTTTCCTGTAAATGAAAAACCATTCGGTCCAGACCAAACGTATTCAAAATTCGGCGCTTGCACAACACCAAAACTTGCTGTTTGATTTTCGCAAAATGTGTTAAGCCCTGTAAAAACTGCCTGAACAGGCAAATCCTGAAAAATCACCGAAATGGTATCATATCCAAAACAACCGAACTGGCTTTTTACTTCTACAAAGTATATTCCAGTTTGGGTTACATTGAGTGTACTATCAGTAGAATTGTTGTTCCACTTGTATATATTTCCGGGTTGATGTTTTCCAGCATCTAAGGTAAGACCACCACCAGGATTACAAAGTACAGAATCTTTTCCAAGTGCGACAGGTGGCGATTGAACAATGCCAACAAAAGCCGTGTCAAAGAAACTTTCACATCCGGCAATTTTGACAAAAGCTTTGTAATCTCCTGCTTTTTGAATTGCAGTATTCACTACGATGTTTCTACCAGAAATGATATTGCTGTCAGGATCTGCCCAACCATAACGGGCATTTGCCACAATGCCCATACTTAAATTTACCTGACCTCCTTCGCAAACTGTATCACCAAGACTGGCAACGGGAACATTTGGTCTCGGCGATTCAGCTATTAATATTGTATCACTCGCTGGGCAACCTTGGAAATCTTTTACATCGGCATAATATTTTCCAGCCGCTTGCGCCAAATAAGTTGGGCTCGTTGTTCCATCCTGCCATTTATAGGTAAAAACCCCACTCGGAATTATCCTTCTTGAACCTCCTATACAAATGGTATCATCTGATCCAAGCGTAAAAGTTGGATTGTAAAAGTTCACAACAACTGTATCCGATTTTGGGCATTGAGTTCCACTTAAAGTGTTTACCCAATATTTTCCTGGTATTTGTGTTTCTAAAGTCCTGGTGTTAGCACCCGTATTCCATTGGTAAAAGGTTTTCGCAGGACCTGCATCCAAAATTGCAGTATCGCCTGTGCAAAGATTTTTTGTGGTTCCTAAATTAAGTCTGGAAAAATTTGAAAAATATCCATAATTACTACCCACGCCAGCAGCATAATTTGTTACGCCAACATGGAATAATTCATCACCAGAATTTTTCAATAACAATGTAGTTCCAGCTGGGATTTGAGAAGTGCTGAAAGTAATTCGAGCGAACATCCATCCGTTGCTTCCCAGGATTGGTTGAAAGGCCGAACCAGGGACAAGGTTTGGATCTCCATTGAGTGTAAAATTATTTATTGCTGTACTTTTTGTTATTACATTAACTATGAAAAGTGATGCGTTTGTTCGTGTAAATCCAATCCTGTTTGTTCCGGTACAATTTAGAGCTGGGATGATTGCTCCACCGACCTGATCTTGAATTCCTGAAATATGCCAAACGCAAACATTTTTATTCGATGCCAAAAAGTAACTGTCCTTCGTCATTCGGAGTTCAAATTGTTCGCCCTCATTTAGGGTGTCTAAGGGAATGGCATCTCCATCAACCCGAATTATCGTATTGTCTTCTATAGCAAGAATATAACAACGGTCATTGTTATTAAGAAGTCCTCCTTTTACCAGGACATAATTTTTACCCAAAAAGTCAACTGGAATTAATTGATCCCCAGCAATGTCAGCGCCAGGTACTGGTGGTGCAAACTGAAGCATGTCGTCTTTAATGGTTACTGCAACATCCTTAGTAGATTGAATTTTTGAACCCACAGGATGGTTAGCACCAAATCGATCAATTGCTCTACAAGAATAAACTTGTCCACGATTGAGCCTTACTGAAAATGGTATGCCCTTTGGATGTCCTATGATATCTTTACCAGGTGTAATAGTCACGTCGGTAGTATCATCTGTTGCCACAATGTCAAAAGATGCATAAGTAGTTGGTGCATAAAGTGCTTCACTCAAGCTCAATGCATTATCCCAATGTGTCTGAAACGGAGTGTAAAATAATTTTCCGAGGGAGTTTGCACCCTTGAGTGCAAAGATATCGGTGTTATTTGATGACTTGATTTCATAATAAGCTGAAATTGATTGTGTTGATTTTATATACAACCCAGTTTTCAAAATCGTATTATGTGGCTTACTCTCAAGCCTATCAATAAACGGGGTTAAATTAACAATCTGTGTTGTATTAGCAGGCATGTTCAACACAATTGGAGTAAACGTTAAATCTGCAGGCGTAATGATGGTTACTTTTGCAGCCTTCTCCAATGTACTCACAACCAATTGAATAGGTCTATCCCTTGGTCCACCTGTTCCTGGGTTCGTTGATTCGG
>Ga0105046_10003675_pt1 | contig 24376 bp, 19 predicted proteins | sample MAT03_FD_78385 | JGI IMG/M metagenome (GOLD analysis project Ga0105046, IMG submission 78385) | Freshwater microbial communities from Lake Fryxell liftoff mats and glacier meltwater in Antarctica - MAT-03 (megahit assembly) | ecosystem: Environmental > Aquatic > Freshwater > Ice > Liftoff...
ACATGGCTATGACGGCTACGGCACGTTTATCTGTAAAGATGTGGCAGAATTTACCGCAGTCTTGCAGAAAGCTGAACAGAACTGGCTACTAGAAGAATTTGTACCCTTCGAGCGAGAACTGGCAGTGATGGCGGCGCGATCGCCCTCCGGTGAAATCGCAATTTATCCGATTGTCGAATCTGAGCAAGAAAATCAAGTATGTCGGCGAGTGTTTGTTATATCTAACTGGGATCAAGAAATCCAAGAGCAGATAGAGGCGATCGCTCATACCTTACTGACGAAACTCAGCTATGTTGGCGTGTTAGGAATTGAACTATTCCTGACTGCCAATGGAAAAGTATTGGTGAATGAGATTGCACCGCGTGTCCATAACTCCGGGCACTACACCCTGAATGCCTGTACCACATCCCAATTTGAGCAGCACTTGCGAGCGGTTTGTGGCCTACCACTAGGAAGTGTGGCCATGAACTGTACCGGAGCGGTGATGGTAAATCTGCTTGGATTTGAGAACTCTGAGCTGGACTATGCCGAACCGCGTCAGCAGCTAGCGGCGATTCCTCATGCCCATGTCTGTTGGTATGGCAAAACCCAATCTCGCGTTGGGCGAAAATTGGGGCATGTGACGGTGCTATTGACGGAAAGAGAAAGTCACCAAGCAGCAGAAAAGTTAGCTCAAGTGATTGAAAGGATTTGGTATCCTGCATCCCCGATCTAAGCGAGAATGATTAACGAGTAAGCTGGTACAAAGGTAGGTTTTCGTGAATTTCCAATCGGTGATAGCGACATTGCATCAATTTTGGGGAGACCGTGGATGCATCATTGTCCAGCCCTATGACACCGAAAAGGGGGCTGGAACGAAGAGTCCTCACACATTTTTGCGGGCGATCGGGCCAGAGCCCTGGTCAGTCGCCTATGCGGAACCGTGCCGTCGTCCAGCAGATGGGCGCTATGGGGAAAATCCCAACCGAGTACAGCACTACTATCAATACCAGGTATTGATCAAGCCCTCTCCCAAAAATATTCTGGACATCTACCTGGATTCACTACGGGCATTGAAAATTAGGCCCGAAGACCACGATATCCGATTTGTAGAGGATAATTGGGAAGATGCCGCAGTAGGAGCCTGGGGAGTAGGCTGGGAAGTGTGGCTCGATGGGATGGAAGTTACACAGTTTACCTATTTCCAGCAGTGTGGAGGAATAGACTGTAAACCCGTTTCGGTCGAGATTACCTACGGGCTGGAGCGATTGACTATGTACCTCCAGAACGTCAACTCTATTTTCGACATTCATTGGAACGATGAGTTGACTTATGGGGACGTGTTTCTTCAGAGTGAAATCGAAAATTCTACCTACAATTTTGAAGCGTCCGATCCAGAACTACTCTTTACGCTATTTGGATTGTTCGAAAAAGAAGTAGAGCGCCTGATTCAAAAGAACTTAGTATTGCCTGCTTACGACAACGTGCTGAAGTGTTCTCACACCTTTAATCTATTAGATGCACGGGGCGCAATTTCCGTAACAGAACGCACTCGGTATATCCTTAGAATCCGCAACCTAGCGCGGCAGGTCGCGCAGCTTCATCTCAAGCAACGAGAAGCATTGGGATTTCCGCTGTTGAGGCCAGATAAGCCTGAAGCAGCTTAGAACAAAGTAGGCATAAAACTAGAAAACATCACCTATTAGCGTTACAGCCGTGTTTCGCTGAACGCTAAAAAAGGGCACTCACTACACCGTCTTTTCCAATCCCTAAACCAGAATTGGCATTACTGCACCTATTTTGTCCATGCGGGATGATTGAAGAGTGACGCAATCATGCGTACCCCCCGAAGTTGATTAGAAAGGGGTAGATGTCCTTTAGGAGCAGTCAGATCCCAAGTGAACTCATTGGGGTACCGAGTCCAGGCGTTGCCTTTTTTCCAGCCAATTAAAGACCAAAGTTTCTCCCAGTTTCTGCCAGTAGCAAGCCACAGATCACGCTGCACCGAAAATCCAAACTTTCCCTCAGAGTAGACAAGCCAGAGGGTGTCGAGGGTGCGTAGATCGTCAATCGGAAGGCTAGGAACTTGACTGAAGTAGAGCCAGCGCCGCTGTAGTGCAACATCCCCAGCTAGTTCACAGAGTTTTTCTAGAGTTACTCGATCAGCGGATTGAAAGTCTTGCGCGGCCAGCAAGGCTTGCAGTGGGGAATAATCGATACTGCGCTGAGTGACTGGAGTGACAAGACCGTCTGGAAAGTGTAGTCTCAAAAATTCTTGAATCTCGGGAGTATTGGCAGCAACTAAGAGTTGATAGGCTTTGCCATCTAACACCGTTGGCGTTTGGCTGCGCCGTTCCAACAAAAGACTCATCACGGCTGCTAACCCATCATCCCCTTTGGTGACAATCTCTTGGATAAGTTGTATCTGATTTTTCTCAGTCTCCGATTTGAGCTGGGTTAGAAAATCTGCAACAAAATCAGCCGCATTGGGTTCAGAGAGAGGGGTTACATGAGTAGCTATGTTGCTTCGATTGGCTTGCACGTCATCCATGAGTTAAACATTGCATTGGAATTGGGATTTTAGACTGAAAACAGCAGACGATGAACCTGGTCTTAAGTAGTTCGACCTAAATAAAAACAAGCTTCTAAAAGTCTGTGTCGCACAAAGAGCGATAGGCCGGGATTTTAGGGATTTAGCGTCGATCTCAGTTGAATCATTTGTATGGCAACTAAGCTTCCGGTGCTGGCTAGGATTTGGAATTATCTGTATTTACCATTCATTGTCTATTATCTAATCAAACTGTGTTCAGAATGCGCTGAATAATAGCAGTGGTAGAACTTGGCACTTCTACAGTAACTAGCTCAATTCGACCACCATAAGCATGAACTGTGGCTGCTTCGGGTAGCGAGTCGATGGTGTAGTCGCCACCTTTAACGTAAATGTCAGGTTTTAGGGCAGCAATTAGCTCGATCGCCGTGGGTTCGTCAAAGATCACCACTCCATCCACTGGTTTAAGTGCGGCTAACACCTCTGCCCTCTGTGCTTCGGGGTTAATGGGGCGTGTGGGTGCGCCCAATTGAGCAGGCTTAATTGTACGGACAGAATTATCACTATTCAGCCCAACGAGCAGCGATCGCCCCAGACTCCGTGCTGTTTGCAAATATCGAACATGCCCCGCATGAATTAAGTCAAAGCAACCATTGGTCAACACTAGCGGTCGCCATTGTTCGGGCTGATCGGCGATCGCCCGTTGCAGCTCGGAGAGAGAGTAAATCCCAACCATGACGAGAAAATGAATAATCCGTATATAGACTTAATAGTAGTAAACCTCTGATGCGTTTGATGCAGTAGACAACCAGGGAGACTTTTTCTCAGCTTCACCAAGAAACGGCTCTCACCCTAAAGCCTGCCCTTACGCACAGTTCCTAGACAATGCCATCATCCTTCGGTTTTACCATTGCGTTCTGCCGACGGACGATACCCACGTTCAAAAGCGTAGCGGATCAGTTGAGAGCGGTTTTCTAATTCGAGTTTGCCGAGGATATTGCTGAGATGGGTCTGAACGGTACGGGGGCTAATGAAGAGGCGATCGCCAATTTGCTTATTGGTGTAACCCTGGATCACTTCCCAAAAAACTTTTTCCTCAGAAGGGGTTAGCGGCAACTTCACTAGGGAAGTTGGAAGCACCGCCCCAGGCTCAGCAGCATGTTGGGTAGACTGCTGCTGCATCAAGCGAATAATCTCAGAATTGAGACGACGCGATCGTTCCAACTGCGATTCGATCTTTGCAACCAGTTCCTTCAACTCAAACGGTTTTGCCAGATAGTCATCAGCCCCGATCTGATGCCCATAAATCCGATCATCAACATCCTTCCGACTAGACAGAAAAATGAACGGTACTAACTGTCCAGAACGAGTTGCTCGTAGGCGGCGGCAAAATTCTAGCCCATCCATTTCTGGCATCATGACATCTGACACCACCAAATCGGGTGACGTTTGTTCAAACAGATTTAACCCTTCCAGTCCTGACCGAGCCTCACTCACCACATAGCCCCGAGTTTGCAAGTAGCGAGTCAAAGCCGTTCTTAAGGTCAAATCATCATCGACGATCAAAATCCTTTTCATTCAAACTCCTAGGCGGCTACTGACTAGAATCACAAGTACTACAAACACAAGTACTAGACGCTTTTTCTCCAGCTTTAACCGCTACGTAATTGCTCAAAAAATCACAAAATAATATGGTTACACAGAGTTGACACCTCCTAAAGACTGTAGACACACATCTAATATCAATAGCGGATATTTGTGAATTAATCCATTTTGATTGATGAGATTGTTCAATTTTTTGCAAAGCGTTTTAGGAGTAAATTGTATTGTCTTATCTAGACAGATCTATTGCAGTATCTTTGCAACAGTAAACTAGCAACCTAATTGGCTGACAAAACTTGTTAGTCAGATCCCCGAAAGCCCTCACCCTAGCCCTCTCCCGATGGGAGAGGGAACCGGAAGGGTAGAGCAACTCCCCTCGCCCTCTGGGAGAGGGGTTGGGGGTGAGGGCTATAGATTTTTGTCAGTCAACCAGCTAGCAACTCTCATTTTAGAGACCTAAAGACTTAAGTGGTCAATTTCGTACCCCATAGGTGCGAAATTGAGTACTTGAGCTTGGTACAAGTACAAGCGGGCAGACTTGCATCAAATTTAAATTGAGAATACTGAGAGTAAGCAGGTATGCTTTGGACTGCATGTCCCCGCGCTAGATTTTTTTAAGCAGGAGTCGCTCTAGAGTATGTATGAAAAGATCACTCCCCCTAATACGGGGTCTCACATTACGTTCAAAGACGGAGAACCGAACGTTCCCGATGACCCTATTATTCCTTTCATTCAAGGTGACGGGACTGGAGTAGACATTTGGCCTGCTGCCCAAAAAGTATTTGATGCTGCGGTGGAAGCAGCCTACGGAGGTACGCGCAAGATTGTTTGGTTCAAAATTTATGCTGGCGATGAGGCGTGTGAACAGTACGGCACGTATCAGTACCTACCAGAAGACACACTTACGGCCATCAGAGAGTATGGAGTTGCGATTAAAGGGCCTCTGACCACTCCCATTGGTGGCGGCATTCGATCGCTGAATGTGGCACTACGACAAATTTTTGACCTGTATACCTGCATCCGCCCCTGTAAATACTATCTGGGTACACCTTCACCCCACAAAACACCCGAGAAGCTAGACGTTATTATCTATCGTGAGAATACTGAAGATATTTATTTGGGGATTGAGTGGAAACAGGGCAGTGAAGTGGGCGATCGCCTGATCAAGATCCTCAACGAAGATCTGATTCCAGCTACCCCCGAACATGGCAAAAAGCGAATTCCGCTCGATTCAGGAATTGGCATTAAGCCCATCAGCAAAACTGGATCACAACGCCTGGTGCGCCGAGCTATTCGCCACGCCCTACGGTTACCTAAAGCCAAGCAAATGGTGACGCTGGTTCACAAGGGCAACATCATGAAATATACCGAAGGAGCCTTTCGGGACTGGGGCTACGAGGTTGCGATCAATGAATTCCGTACAGAGTGTATTACCGAACGGGAATCGTGGATTTTAGGAAACAAAGAAAAAACACCCGATCTCAGTGTCGAAGACAATGCCCGGATGATTGATCCGGGCTACGATGCCCTTACCCCTGAGAAAAAGCAGCAAATTTGCAGCGAGGTAGAAGCTGTTTTAGAGGCAATCTGGGCTACCCACGGCAGTGGCCAGTGGAAAGAAAAGATTATGGTGAACGATCGGATTGCCGACAGCATTTTTCAGCAGATTCAAACCCGCCCTGATGAATATTCCATCTTGGCGACCATGAATTTGAACGGCGATTATTTGTCCGATGCAGCCGCGGCGATCGTCGGCGGCTTGGGAATGGGACCCGGTGCTAATATCGGTGACTCGTCTGCCATCTTTGAGGCCACCCACGGAACAGCTCCCAAACATGCCGGGTTAGATCGAATCAACCCTGGTTCCGTGATTCTCTCTGGCGTGATGATGCTGGAGTACATGGGCTGGCAGGAAGCCGCTGACCTGATCAAGAAAGGTATCGGTGCTGCCATTTCCAACCGTGAAGTGACCTATGATCTAGCCCGATTGATGGAACCTCCGGTAGAACCACCGCTTAAATGCTCTGAGTTTGCTAGCGCTATTATTCGACACTTTTAACCACGACTTACCAATTTAGGACTACCCAGGCGTTGCTGATTGTATAGCCATAGACGGATTGGTTAGGACGGGGTGCAGGGGTGGAACCCCTGGCTGGGGGCAAAGCCCCCACACCCCCTTTGATCCCAGTGTCCTAACCTTTGTGGCGACAGCTATAGCTATGAAATTTGTTTTGGGAGCCGCGCGGAGCGCGGCTCCCAAAACAAATTTCATAGCCGGATTAAGCAATGCCGACTACCCGCAGTTGAATGTTGCAGGCGCGGAGCGCCTGCAACATTCAACTTTCTTAGTTTTCCGTGCGAGGTGCGAGAGGCACCAAAAACCAACCTAGCGCGTCCTGCGCGCGTCATAGGAAGTACGGTTCGTGAGCCGCTACATCATGGGTTTGAAAAGGTGTTAATTTGCCCGTTTCTGCCCCGCTGGTCAGACGACGAAAAGGGTGGCGGTTCTGGATCTGCGGGAGCGATCGCCCCTCCCCCGGTGGGTGGTGCGTAAAAGCTGCCATTGCCAAATTGAGGACGAGCCGCGTCTGAGCTGTTTTGTCTCCCACTCGGCGACGTAGAGCCGCCAGACTGTAGTGGAATCGGCTGCAATCCCGCTGGGAGTGACCCTCCACTCGTTGGAAATAATTGAACAGGAGCCGTTTGGATGCTAGACGGCACAGTGTAGCCGGTGCTGCCCAAGGGTGGCGAAGTCTGCGGGGCGTAGGAGCCAGAAGACGGTTGACCGGGCAGGGTTGGAGATAAGCGCAGGGTGCCCGTCGGGGAAAGGCGATCGCCTCCTCCCTCATCCACCGCTTGCCCAACCCCAGTCAACAGCGGCGCGCCAGTGTTGCCCTGAGGCATAGCGGGTGTTGCCTGTCGCTGTAACGCCGACTCCAAGGGATGCAGAGACGATTCTGTACCTGGTGAAGCGCCCAAACCTCCTGCCGAATTAGTGCTTGTAGCCGCAGGGGGGCGATCGCCCATGCCTGGTGTCATTCCACCCAGAGAGTTGGCGATCGCACCTGGAGGTTGATTAGGCGAGTAGTTTGGGGAAAACGGATTGCGTGATGGAGCCGGAACTGTGCCACCCGCTAGACCCGGACTGGGTGATGGAGCCAATGGCAGCGGCACTGACAACCCAGCAGACGCACCCCCGATCGGCGAAGGTATAGGTGATGGAGAGCTTGACCGTGATGCTGGCAGACCTAACGTTCCCAAGTTAGGCAAGGTATCAATGTCAAGATCAGCCGGATCAAGGTCAGCGGGGTCAAAGCTAGGGGTAGGAGATGGACTCGTCGTAGTTTGAGGGGATGGGCGATCGCCCACAACTATCCCCAGCCAGCCAGGGCGCATCCAATAAAACGATGCAATGATCATTGCTAGCAAAGGTACTGCTGCCGCTTGCCACACACTGGGCCGCTGCAAAACCCGTAACCGCGCCAGCCAATACCGAGACAAAATTGGAGATTTTATTGGAGATTTTTTAGACGCAGGCATAGCTATCCGTCATGACTTTGCAACCTTAACGCGATATTCAACTTTCTCCAACCTCTTGTGGAACAAGCATCTTGCTCGTCTGCACCAATCAGGCAAGATGCCTGCTCGACGAGAAACTTGGGTTTTCAGACTGTATGGGTTTTCAGACTGTATGGTTGCACATCTCGTTAGCTATACTGTCGGAGCCTTCCAAGGCAATACCTTAACAACATACCCATGCGTCTGGCAATTGGGAATCGAATATACTAATGGGTGAGAACAAAACTGTAGAGATCAAATCCAGTCGGCGAGACATGTAATCTCTCCACTGAATTCTATCAGTCTCTGATTGAAGTGGGTTGCTGGAGGAAGGCGCGTGAATATCTTTGGAATTGGTCTGCCAGAAATGGCGGTAATTATGGTTTTAGCTTTGCTAGTGTTTGGCCCCAAAAAACTGCCCGAAATTGGGCGTAGCTTGGGTAAAGCCATCCGAGGCTTCCAGGAAGCGTCTAAAGAATTTCAAGATGAATTCAAGAAAGAAGCTGAGCAAATCGAGAAAACCCTCAGCCAACCAATGCAGGCAGAGCTAGAAAATCCTCAGAAATCTCTGTCGGCTAAGGTACCAGAGCCAATCTCTAACCCGACTGATGTTGAAGTTATTACCCCTATTGAAGAGGATATTGTCAGCACATCTTAGCAAGGCTAGTAAAACTACTACTTAACTCAATTTGATCGTCATCCTGTTAGCTATGCTCCATGCCTGAGAACACCGCGCTTCCTACCCCGGTGATCCCTCAATTAATAGTGGGGTTGGGTAATCCGGGAGCTAAGTACGATCGCACCCGTCACAATGTAGGCTTCGTATTGGTTGATCACTTGGCGAAGTCCTGGCAGATCACCTTATCGGACAACAAGAAATTTCAAGGTATTTTTGGCGAAGGCGTTGGCGCACACCGAAGCAAAATTCGCTTACTCAAGCCACAGACCTTTATGAACCTATCGGGGCAATCCATCCGAGCTGTAACGGATTGGTATAAGCTCCCACCCGAATCAGTCCTGGTTATCTACGACGACATGGATCTACCCTTGGGTAAGCTGCGGCTACGACTGTCAGGTTCCGCTGGAGGACATAACGGGATGAAGTCTACCATTGCCCACTTAGGCACCCAAAATTTTCCCCGGCTTCGCCTCGGCATTGGTAAACCGAGAACGGCTGCTGTGGAGGATAAGGACACTGTTTCTCACGTCTTAGGGCAGTTTGCTAAAACAGAGGCAGATATTTTGGCTGGCGTATTGAATTTGGCGCAGGACGCTGTTTCTCTATGCCTGAAGCAGGGCATAGAAAAATCGATGAGCTTGTACAACAACCGCACATTTCCCGAAACGGATTAGGTTGAGTACGAGGAAGTCGAATCAGATTGGAATTGGAGACCATCTCTATTTCACCCGCGTTTGCAGTCGCTGGAGTGCGAGTTCTGAGGCCAGGTGAATGGCGGCGCTCATACTGCTGGCATCGGCTGTTCCCAGGCCTGCAATATCGTAGGCGGTGCCGTGGTCAGGGGAGGTGCGAACAAATGGGAGGCCAATAGTGGTATTGACTGCCCGGTCGAATGCCATGAGCTTAATGGGAATCAAGCCCTGGTCATGGTAAAGCGCTAAGTAGGCATCGTGAGCAGGCAGAGCCGAAGAAGAGAACTGGGATGTCGAGCCGAACCACGCCTGACCAGGGCGTACCCAGAGGGTATCGGGCGGAATTGGGCCGTCTAACTGCACTTGGGGATAGCGATCGCGCATTGTTTGCACCCAAGGAATCAGCCACTCTAGCTCTTCACGCCCCAGTTGCCCCTGCTCACCACTGTGGGGATTAAGTCCGGCGATCGCAATCCGAGGCGTTTCTAACCCAAACTCTCGCCGTAAACACTCCACTAGTAAGGCAAGCTTGCGGCTCATTAGCTCAGGGGTTAGAGCATCGGGCACCTGCCGGAGAGGTATGTGCGTTGTCGCCAACAGCGCCCGCAATGTCCAGCCTGTGTGGGGCGATCGCGCCACAAACAACATGCCAAACCGCTCTGCTCCTGCCCGTTCGGCCAGTAGCTCCGTCTGACCGGGATAAAAATGCCCCGCCGACTTCCAGGCAAACTTAGAAATTGGGGCCGTCACAATGCCGTCAAACTTGCCCGCTAGCGTCTGGGCGATCGCCGTTTCCAAATAGCGAAAGCTTGCTTCCCCACCCGCCGCATTCTCAGTCCCGGCTGCGATTTGCTGCTCCAAGTCAGGCACCAGCGGCACATCTAGCCACGGGAAGTCGGAGGCTACTGTTGAATATCTCCTGTCTGAAGCACTCTTTGACAAACGCTCTACCAGCGATCGCGTCCCCACCAGCGTCACCTCGCAGCCTACTGTCACCGCCGGATCGCTTAGAGCTTTCAGCACCACTTCAGCCCCAATGCCTGCCGGATCACCCAGGGCGATCGCCAACCGGGGACGCATTGTCTCAGATAGGATTTTGCTCACATTAAGTACCATCTAGAAAATCATCTACCAAACTGCTCTAAAATACTGAATGCAAGCTTTCAAGCTACCGCACCATCCCAATTCGGCTCAGCTTGTCAGTTAAACCCTACTCAAACCCCACTACAACCCGAAGGAGATTTTCCACATGAGTGAAATGTTAAATGCAGGCATTTTGTCCTCCGTCTTAATTTTGGTTGGTTTGAGTTTAGGTTTTGCCCTCCTCAAACTGCAAGGCGGAGAAGAATAGGAGAAAAGCAGATGGAAAAGAATGCAAGATGGATGCGCCTAGTGCATCCATCTTGCATTCTTTATTTTTACTCTCGCAACTGGTGTGGTATAGCAGATTCACCCCTATCTACCACAGCGCCTAAGTCACAGACGCAAAGTTTTTGGATTCGCCCATTTATTCGCTAATTTAACTGCCTTTACAGGCTAGCAACTTGTAGCAACTGACGGCTGGCTTTAGCCCCATCCTAGTAAATTGATCCGACGGGTTAACTTTAAAAGTTGATTTTTTGTGCGCTTTGGGTACGAATAATCAACTTCTTGCAATACTTTTTAAGCAGCCTCTCACAGAGGAAGGTAAAAGTATTAGAGAGTTAGGGTGTATTCTTATAAAAAGTATAAAAAGTTAACGATTGTAAGCGAAACCCCTAATGACGTTATTAGTTGTGGGTGCCACCGGCACTTTGGGCAGACAAATTGTGCGGCGTGCTCTGGATGAGGGACATCAGGTTCGTTGCTTAGTGCGGAGCTTCCGGAAAGCGGCATTTTTGAAGGAATGGGGGGCTGAACTGGTTCCAGGAAGCTTGTGTGATCCTGAGAGCTTGCCGCCTGCGCTCAAAGGGGTGACGGCTGTGGTAGACGCAGCCACTGCCCGTGCTACCGACTCTCTGTCGATTAAACAGGTTGACTGGGAGGGCAACATGGCTCTAATCCAAGCAGCTAAAACGGCAGGGGTAGAAAGGTTTATCTTTATCTCCATTTTAGATGCCGAGAAGTATCCCGATGTGCCCCTAATGGATATCAAGCACTGTGTGGAGCAAGCACTAGCTAAGTCGGGGCTAAACTACACCATTCTGCGAACGGCAGGCTTCTTGCAGGGGCTAATTGGCCAATATGCGATTCCGATTTTAGAAAAGCAAGCGGTATGGGTCACGGGAGATACCTCGCCTATTGCCTATATTGATACGCAAGATGTAGCGAAGTTTGCAGTGCGGGCATTGGCCGTGCCTGAAACCGTAAACCAGACCTACCCCGTAGTAGGTTCGCGTGCCTGGGGTGCATATGAAATTATCCGCTTGTGTGAGCGGATGTCGGGGCAAGAAGCGAAGGTGTCACGGATGCCGACGGGGTTGCTGCGGGCGACGCGACGGATTGCACGCTTCTTTCAATGGACCTGGAATTTGGCCGATCGCCTCGCCTTTGCTGAAGTGATTGCGTCGGGTAAGCCCCTCACGGCTTCAATGGATGAAACCTATCGTGTATTTGGCATCGAACCTAGCGAGTTGACAACGCTGGAATCGTATATGCAAGAATATTTTGGCCGCATTATGAAGAAGCTGAAAGAAGCCGAATACGAAAAAGAAAAAGCAAAGGAGAAGGCAATGAAGCGGAAGATGAAGCGATCGCCCTTTAAAAATAAAGCCGAGTAGAGGGTTGCTTAAATCACAACAGGAGAGGGGAGTGGCGATCGCCATCCCCTCTCCTGTTACGGTATGGGTGCTTAATAGGCTTCAACCAGCTCTGGTTCTGGCGCTTCACCCCCCTGCCAGTCCAAGGCAGCTAGACGAGCGATCGCCCGATCCAGTAGCTCAACGCCCTGAGACACATTTTCAATGAGCGCCAACTGCCCCCGCAGCTCCGCCGCCGAGGGAAACCCTTTGGCATACCAGGTCATGTGCTTGCGCGCCTGACGAATGCCGCGATCGCCCTTGTACTCCCACAGCATTTGCAAGTGGTCACGGGCGCACTGGAGTCGCTCAACCGGGCTAGGAATCTGGCGTAACTCTCCCGTCCGCAAAAAGTGGTCTACCTCACCCACCAAAAACGGATAGCCCAGCGTTCCACGCGAGCACATTACCCCATCTGCCCCTGTTTCTTCCAGGCACCGCACCGCCGCCTCTACTGAGAAAATATCTCCATTGGCGATTACCGGAATGGACAGCACTTGTTTTACCTTACCAATCCACTCCCACCGAGCCGAGCCGTTATACCCTTGCGATCGCGTTCGTCCATGCAGCGTTAGCATCTTGGCTCCTGCCTCTTCCATCCGCTGGGCAAACTCCACGGCGTTAATTTCCTGGTCAGACCAACCAATCCGCGTTTTAACCGTCACGGGCACATCCACCGCCTGCACCACCGATCGCACGATTTCTGCCGCTAGCTCTGGCTGGCGCAACAGAGACGAACCACCGCCATTTTTGGTGATCTTATTCACCGGGCAGCCCATATTGATATCTACCGTATCTGCGCCTTCCGCCACTGCCATTTGGGCTGCTTCAGCCAAAAAATCAGGGCGACAGTCAAACAATTGAATGCTAATTGGGCGCTCGGCTGGGTCAATCTCCATAATTTTGGGTAGCTGCTTCACATAATGCAACCCCGTCGCGTTCACCATCTCGGTGTACATCATAGAATCTGGGGCATAACGACGCACCAATCGCCGAAACACCAAATCCGTTACCCCAGACAGCGGCGATTGCAGCACCCGGCTCTTTAGCTCCACTGCACCAATCCGCAGAGGGGTTTCAAGCCGCGCTCTCAATTCAGGAGATAGCGTCACCATACCCAACCCTAAAAGAATATCCAAACCCAAACAAAACCTGGTCTTCTCATCTTACCGCCTTCCTCCTTCTGCCTTCCTCCTTCTGCCTTCCTCTGCTTCATCTGTCGGTAACCCCCCTTAAAGCTTACGGTTCACCCCCACTCGCTAAACGACAGGACTCTTTACACTGATAGTCATGACATGTGTGAATACTCCTTACTCCAGTCGAAGTTCGTCTATCGGTGTCCAAAACAGTGAACCGCCCCACCCAAGGTTCGGGAAATACGACTTCATTGAATTAGGCAAAGGTACGCAGTATATAGTTGTGTACCGCGTGACTAGAAGTTGGGACAGGACTTACTCCCTAGCTCACGTCTGACAACTGGCGCTGGGTAACAACCCGCTTCCCCACAGCTTCCCGATGGATTTTTCCTGCGGCTGCTCAGGAAGAAAGGGTCAACCTCACACAAATAACTAGTTAATCAAAACCTGGAACTGTATCTGAACCGGAGACTAATATGGCAAAAGTTGTTGGAATTGACCTGGGTACAACCAATTCCTGCGTGGCAGTGATGGAAGGTGGTAAGCCCACGGTAATTGCAAATGCCGAGGGATTTCGCACAACGCCTTCGGTAGTCGCCTTCGATCCTAAAACCAAGGAGCGGCGCGTTGGTCAGATTGCCAAACGTCAATCGGTCATTAACCCTGAGAATACCTTCTATTCAGTTAAGCGGTTTATTGGTCGTCGTTATGACGAAGTGACCAACGAAACCACCGAAGTGCCCTACAAGGTATTGAATGTAAATGGCAACGTTAAGCTGGATTGTCCGGCTGAGGGCAAGCAGTTTGCACCAGAAGAAATTTCTGCACAAGTGCTGCGCAAACTGGTGGAAGACGCTAGCAAATATTTAGGTGAAACCGTTACCCAAGCGGTAATTACGGTTCCAGCCTACTTTAATGACTCTCAGCGTCAGGCGACCAAAGATGCTGGCAAAATCGCTGGAATCGAAGTCCTGCGAATTATCAATGAACCGACGGCTGCATCGTTGGCCTATGGCCTAGACCGCAAGACCAACGAAACCGTTCTGGTGTTTGACTTAGGGGGTGGTACGTTTGACGTGTCCATTCTAGAAGTTGGCGATGGCGTGTTTGAAGTGTTAGCAACCGCCGGTGATACTCACCTGGGTGGCGATGACTTTGACAAAAAGATTGTTGACTTCTTGGCAGAAGAGTTCCGTAAGAATGAAGGCATTGACTTGCGGAAAGACAAGCAAGCCCTTCAGCGCCTGACAGAAGCCGCAGAGAAAGCCAAGGTTGAGCTATCTAGCGTGACCCAGGCAGAAATCAACCTGCCCTTCATCACGGCGACTCAGGATGGGCCAAAGCACCTCGACACCACGCTTACTCGTGGCAAGTTCGAAGAACTCTGTGCAGAGCTGATCGATCGCTGCCGTGTGCCTGTGGAGGCGGCACTGCGCGACTCTAAACTAGCAAAAGAGAGCATTGATGAAGTGGTGCTAGTTGGTGGTTCTACTCGAATTCCGGCTGTGCAAGAAGTGGTACGGCGCGTGTTGGGCAAAGACCCAAACCAAACCGTAAACCCCGATGAAGTAGTTGCCGTGGGTGCTGCCATTCAAGCGGGTGTCTTAGCAGGCGAAGTGAAAGATATCTTGCTGCTAGATGTTAGCCCGCTGTCACTGGGTGTAGAAACCCTGGGTGGTGTGATGACCAAGATTATTCCACGCAACACCACTATTCCGACTAAGAAATCGGAAGTGTTCTCGACCGCCGCTGATGGCCAAACCAACGTGGAAATTCACGTCTTGCAGGGCGAACGCGAAATGTCGAACGACAACAAGAGCTTGGGAACCTTCCGCCTAGATGGGATTCCTCCTGCTCCTCGCGGCATTCCTCAAATCGAAGTAACGTTTGACATTGATGCGAACGGTATCTTGAACGTGCGGGCTAAGGATAAGGGGACGGGCAAGGAGCAGTCCATTAGCATCACGGGCGCGTCTACGCTGCCTAAAGATGAAGTGGAGCGGATGGTCAATGAAGCCGAGCGCAATGCCACGGCTGACCAAGAGCGGCGTGAGCGGATTGACCTGAAGAACCAGGCAGATTCGCTGGCGTACCAGGCTGAGAAGCAAATTGCTGACTTGGGCGATAAAGTGCCCCCGGCTGACAAGACCAAGGTAGAAGGCTTAACGAAGGATCTGCGCGATGCGATCGCCCAAGAAGACTTCGATAAAATTAAGTCTCTGACCACCGAGTTACAGCAAGCCCTCTACAGCATTAGCAGCAACCTTTATCAGGGTGCTGATGGTGCTACTCCACCTCCCCCTGACGGCGGCGGTGCCTCATCTGGCAGTACCGGTGAGGACGATGTGATTGATGCAGAGTTCTCGGAAACGAAGTAAACCAACTCCTGATCGTTCCGGGTGTTAACTGAAGTGGGGAGGGGGCTTTGCCCTCTCCCCTTTGTTATAGCTGTCGCCACAAAGGTTAGGACACTGGGATCAAAGGGGGTGTGGGGGCTTTGCCCCCAGCCAGGGGTTCCACCCCTGCACCCCGTCCTAACCAATCCGTCTATGGCTATATGTCTAAATCCGATTCAATGGCGATCGCCTTGAAACAAATGCGATCGCGCTGGATGCGGAGCAGGGCAAGTTTTGTGGGTCAGTTCACAGTAGGGCAGATCACGCACTGGCTGAACCTGCCCCTACGGACGGCTGTGTTGGCGTTGAGAACTGGATAAAGCGGAGTTAGAACGGGGGCGATCGCCCTCATCGGTTCAGGTGACTTGAGAAATTCCAACCGCTTGTGCCAATGACGCTAGGCCGACACTACTACCCGCTGACTGCCCGCTAGTCCAAAGGCATGATGAATGGCTTGTAGGGCGCGAACCCCTTCGGCTTCGGATACCACGCAGCTAATTTTTATTTCTGAGGTGGCAATCATCTGAATGTTGATGTTTTCTTGAGCTAGGGCGGCGAACATGCGGGCGGCAACGCCGGGGCGACCGACCATGCCAGTGCCCACTACGCTGACTTTGGCGATCGCCCCATTCACCGTCACCGCTCCACAGCCCAACTCAACCGCCGCCTCTAGAGCCGCTTTGGCTGCCTCGGCATCGGCCTGGGCAACCGTGAAAGCAATGTCGCGGGTAGCAACGCCATCGACTAAGCGACAGCGCTGCGACTGAATAATCATGTCTACGCTGATGTTGTGGATGGCCAGCAAGCGGAAAATTTTGGCCGCCATGCCGGGGCGATCGGGCACAAACCGAATGGCGAGCTGTGCCTGATTTAGATCGAGGGCGGCTCCTCGGACGGGAGGGATGTCTGTCGCCAACACTGTGTTGGAGGCGATCGCCCCTGATCTCTGCTGCATCGCATCGGGTCGCTGCCGACTGACGGGAGAAGAAATAACCGCAAAGGCATCGCAAAGGGCGGCAATGGCGCGATCGCAATCCACCGCTCGAATGGCACAGCTCACCTGCACCTCTGAGGTCGAAATCATTTCCAGATTTACCCCCGCATCAGCTAGTGTTTCAAACATTTGTGCCGCGACCCCAGGACGACCAATCATGCCCGCCCCGGAAATACTCACCTTGGCCATTTGCCGCTCTACCATCACCTCTGCTTCAGCCGATTGGGGATTGGAATCGGTGCGGAAGGCGGGAGCGATCGCTGCTGCTACGGCTTCAGCTCGGTTTAGCGATTTTTTGGTAACGGTAAAGGCAATGTCGTTGGTGTTGCCCTCGTGAATCGACTGGATGATTAAATCTACATCCAGATTTTGGCTGGCGATTTCCCCAAATAGCCGCGCGGCGATTCCCGGACAGTCGGGAATTCGCAACAGCGCCACCTTTGCCTGGTCGGTATCAAACTCAACAGCATCAACAGGATGGGCAATTTCCAACCCGGTCAGCGATCGCGGCTGTGGCACGGGCGACACCACCCGCGTACCCAGATCATCCGTCCAGCTTGACCGCACCACCAGCATTACCCCATAGTTTCGGGCGATTTCGACCGCGCGGGGATGCAGCACCTTGGCTCCTAGGCTAGCCAGCTCTAGCATTTCATCCGCCGTAATTTCGGTCATCAACTGGGCATCGGGCACCAGCCGGGGATCAGCCGTCAAAATACCCGGCACGTCGGTATAAATCTCACAGGCATCCGCTCGCAGCGCCGCTGCCAAAGCCACCGCAGAGGTATCAGAGCCGCCGCGTCCCAGCGTAGTGATCTCCAAATCCACGGCACTGCTAATTCCTTGGAACCCAGCAACTACCACCACTTCACCACTACGCAGATGGCGCTCCATCCGCTCAGTTTCAATGTTGAGAATGCGGGCACGAGAATGGCTAGGTTCCGTTACAATGCCGACTTGCGCCCCGGTTAGCGAGGTAGCGGGCTGGCCTAACTCTTGCAGCGCCATACTCAGCAGGGCGATCGTCACTTGCTCCCCGGTGGACAGCAGCATATCCATTTCGCGGCGACTGGGGTTTTTAGAAATATCGTTGGCCAACTTCACCAGGCCATCGGTGGTTTTGCCCATTGCTGACAACACCACCACCACCGAATTGCCAGCCTTGACCGTTTGCAAGACTCGCTGGGCTACCGCCTGAATTCGTTCAACCGTTCCAACCGATGTACCACCGTACTTCTGAACAATTAACGCCATATTTTTTGCTTCACCCACTTACTGCTTGCGATCCCCGACTGTTGCGCTGTCGAAATCCCCAGTAAGCGAAAATCATTGACCCAACCAACTTATCAGACTAAGGGGGGTGGGGGAAAGGGATTGAATCTGAAGGATACGACTAAGAAGAACCTTAGAGCAGGGTTGAGAAGTAGTCGGCTCTAAATTTTTAATGTAACCATGACCGGGCAATTTTCCTGTATGGATTCCCGTGTTTGTGCTAATCTTTTTCATTCAAGCGGGAATGTTCAAGGTTCACGCTTGAATCTCTACAATTAGAGCTTTATCTCTCATCCTTTATCCTTTTTTTATACAGCGTATATTGCCTAATGGTTTGAGCGTATCGATGGCTAATGTTAGTCGAGCTGTTGGCGTTGTGCATCAAAGCGTGAATGGCGCGGGTGTATCCACGCTGATGGGCGATCGCCTGCACCTGAGCCACTAGCAGATTTCCCAGTCCGGCATACATCCGCCCTGGCAAGACCGCAACCGTTTTGATAATAAGGGTATTGATGGACTCACCGCGCTTGGCCTGAAGCAAATCGGGAATAGCAAATAAAAATCCAACTAGCTGTCCATGCTGTTCTGCTAACAGCACGAATTCTGGGTCTACATAGGGTTGGATTTGACTGTACTGAGCAACGAATTCTGCTTGATCAATCGGCGTGTAAAGGAAGTTTTGGCGAAAACTATTGAGTGAAAGTTGATGAATCCGCTGCAGTTCCAATTCAAAAGATTGCGTGTTGAGGAGCGATCGCACCGTGATCCCCGCTTGGTGGAGGCGATCGCTCACTGCCTGTAAACGGGGATCAAGCTGTAGCGGATCGTCTGACAGCGTTGCATTGAGGGCAGAGGTGTATTCAGCCAGCGGGCTAAAGCCAGCATCAAGAAACTGGTCACACCACTCGTCTGGATTATTGGGTTCTAAAAAAAAGCTGGGTTCACTGCCCCGCTGACTCAGCAGCCGATAGGGTCGCCAAGTGTTGCCATCAATCGGAGCAATGGCGATCGCACACCCTTGCTGCGCCAATTGGTCACAGGCATGGTTCAGTAAAAGCGTTGCTGCCAAGCGATCGCGCCCGTTGTAGTGGCCAATTAAACCTGGTGCGCTGGGATAGGGCGGCACCTCGTTCCACCAGAGCGAGCAATGTGCCGTAACGCCGCCATCTTGTACCAAGACCCAATGGACATCGGGCTTATGGCGTAGCAGCAGCGCTGGGTCTAACAAAGGCAAGCTATCTAGAGCGGTTGGTTGTTGACTCAACTGCCGCTCTAGGTGCTTCCAGTCATCAGCCGTTTGAATCGCAATAAAACGATGCATGTCAAATCAGGACGCGTACGCCTTGCATTAAGTAGATAGGCGTAATTAAATATAAAACCTTAAAAGTCTGCGCCGCGCGCTGCGCGGGTGGCGCAGACTTTTAGAATCTTGTTTTTATTTAGGTTGAACTACTTACTACGCCTTCCATTACAATAGCTTTCATGCAGATTCTACTGGTAGACGATGAAGTGGAACTGACCGATCCCCTTAGGCGAATGCTGGCAAAAGAAGGGTATCAGGTCGATGTGGCGCACGATGGCGCAGAGGGAAACCAGCGGGCTGCCGTCGGTGCGTATGATCTGCTGATTTTAGACTGGATGCTACCCCACCAAAATGGGCTAGACATCTGCAAACAGCTTCGGGCTAGAGGCGATACCACACCTGTTTTATTCCTTACAGCCAAAGACACCATCGACGATCGCGTGGCAGGGTTAGATGCCGGAGCCGATGACTATTTAATTAAACCGTTTGAGCTGCGAGAGCTATTGGCACGGGTGCGCGCCCTGCTCCGCCGACCGCCAACGCTAGAGCCGTCCTTAACAAATGAGCGACTGCGGGTAAATGATCTAGAACTCGATTTGGTCAATCAGGTAGCCTATGGGCAAGGACGCACGATTGAGTTGTCAGAAAAGGAAAGTCAGTTACTGGCCTACCTGATGCGCCATCCCAACCAATTGCTAACCCATAGCCAAATTCAGCACCATCTCTGGGGCGAGGGCGAACAACCTAGCAGTAACGTCTTAGCAGCACAAATTCGTTTATTGCGCCGCAAGATTGAAACCAACCGAGATGTGCCGTTGATTTATACGGTATACGGCAAGGGATATCGATTTGGGTCAGCAGGAGGCAGCGACGAATAGAGGTGCGGCACCCGTTTTCCGAAAGTCAGAAAACGGGTGCCGACCTCTAGGTCAAGTTAGAGCGCGGCATTGCTGATTTGAAGTACGAATTTTTTTTAAGAGGGGCGCGGAACGCGCCTCTTAAAAAAATTTCATATCCGGATTAAGCAACGCCAGAGCGCTATTCTTGTGCCCATTGGAAGGCATCGCGCTTGGCATGGATATTGCGAACGTGCTTCTTCACCGTATCAATGGTGATGTGTAGTCGGGCACCGATCGCCTTATACGTACAGCCGACCTGACGCAGCAGCCACACCTCCGCCTCACGAGCGGTTAGCCCATAGCGGGCTCGTTCGGCGATCGCCATCTTTTGAGCAGACTGTAACCGATCTTCTAAGCTAACGTGCAGACAGGGACGCTCGACCCCGTCTACTTTGAACCAGCGGACACGTACCCGAACTGAGTTCGACTCACCCGCTTCGATCACATCATCGAGAATAACGGGCTGATTATCATGCAAATCAGCATTGTCAATCATGATTTGGCAAATCCGCCAGATTTGTGGAGGTACCTGCCTCGTTTCTGATCCACCAGAACCTAGTTTTTGGCAAATCTCACGGGCAGAGCGATTAGCAGAAAGAATCGTGCCGCGATCGCTCACGATCAAAATACCGTCGATGTAACTTTCAAATACTGCTTGCAGCAAGAAATCGTGACTCATCTTGGGGGGGCCTCCAAATGAATTAGGTCTTCCTCGTGGCAACATCATGAGGCAGTCGTGTCCAACTCCCGATTTACGGTAGTGGTTCACTCATTGCCTCGGATTAAATTGTGAATGCCACGAAATGCTGACATCTGTCTGGGACCAGCGGGAGTTCCGTTAATCACAAAAAATATCTGACATTAGTACATACACAACCTTAAGAACGAGATTCGGCAATGCTGCATTCATAAATGAATGAGCAAAACGCAGTAGCCCAACCTTGAGCGGTTGAACGTATCAGCTCGCTCTGATGCAACCGTAGAGGTTAATCAGTATCAAAGTTCATTCCTATCCGTTAAGTAGTTTCAACTATGCCACTACCTAAATTGAGCTTGGAATTCTAACCCAGACCCATGCAATAGGGAGTTTTGTTCCCACGGTAGTAAACCAATTTTGAGATCGGACTAGGTAGCACCTGAGAAGGCCAACACACAAAAAATCAGCTCTCGACGATGCGCCCATAATTCGCCAATGCTGCAATATGCAAGCTTTTAGTGACTGGTATTGGCCTGATTGACTGACAAAAGCCCTGAAAGTCTCATTGCTCCGTTGTCAAACCGCCCTAAAATAAATTTTGGGCTAATGGTGAAAGTCTATTGAAATAGACTCAGATCCTGAATCTAGTCCTCTTTAGAGGACTTTAGCGATGAGCCAGGAAATTGATTTCCTGGCGGTGCAGCAGGTGTTTAAGAGATTTGTCAGTCAACCAGGGTAGTGGCTGTTACGAATCTTCTAGCCGTCCCGTAAGATTGGCGATCGCTGCCACCAACTCGGCTATCTCCACTGGCTCCATTAAGTAAACGCCAAACTCTTGAGCCAGGGTGCGATCGCGCTCTTGCTCAGTAGCCGTTAGCGCAATGGTAGGAATGGGAAATGGCTGCGCGGCTTGCTTCAACAGTGCCTGAAGCGGCTGAAAGTCGTCAGCGAGTCCAAAATCAATCAGCACAATTTGGGGGTTGATTTGGTCAAACGTTTCGAGGGCGATCGCCAATGAAACTGCCGTTATGTTAGCGCCCCAGATTCTCCATTCATCCCTCGTGATGCGGCGAGATCAATCCTGCCATTTTTATATGGCATCACTCTCCCAGTTTTCATTAAAACTGGGAGTTTTTTTGAAGAGTTTTTAGCAAAATCCTAGTATCTTAGCAAGTCGATTGAGGTTGCTCAGTTGCCATGAATGCAAGCCTAGAATATAACGCTCTGTGATCCCGATCTCATTGATCACAATCCCAATAGCGAGTTTGTAAAAATCTCTAGGGGGGTGAGGCTGAGGAATTTTGCGTGCTTACAAATTGCGATCTTCAGAAGCTGATATCTGGGATCCGCCATGTGGAAGTAATAGTTGGAACGATCAATATTTATTTTGGAGAATTTTTGGGAATGCTTAATTATAGCGGTTACCGATCTGGTGCGGTACGAATAACAAGCTGAAACCCTTGCCCTGTCTGTCCAACGTGTACCTCATGTTAAGAGGAACCGCTATAAGCAGTTGGAGTGAGGTTTAGATCTGCTCGGTTTTTGTGCGAGATAGAATAGAAATTCTAGAGACGCTCTGCCCGTTTGCTTCACCTTGATTGATCTGCGTTACTCCTTCGTTTGGCTTTACCTATGTCAGCTTCCCCACCGACCTTGCTCGAACGAGCACGCCACGGAGAGGGAGGGGCGATCGCCACCCTCATCCAGCAAGCGCTGCCCCCAGTCATTGCCACCACCAAGGCCATCCTTAAAGATCAGGATTTATATCTGCGCCTAGAATCTGAGACGGCCTCTGATGCAGAGTCTGTGATGGCAGCCTTAGAAGGGGCGATCGCCACCCTCAACCTCCCTGACTTATTCCAGGTCAAGGTATATGGCTGGGTCATCGGAGAGGATTTTCCCCAGTGGCAGCACACGATCAGTCTGACGCAATCATCCCCCTCAAAGCCCTCCTGGCTGGGTTCTGTCAAGTCGCGCCTTACAACTCCCTGGAAGCGTGAGAGCCAGCCACTCCCAGAAGTTCCGCAGCCCAACTCCGCCATCCCACCGACAGAATCCGCTGAGTTAAAGCCATCTAACCCAGAGCCATCTAACCCAGAGTTACCTGAGCTAAAGGAATCTGAGCTAAAGGAATCTGAGCTAAAGGAATCTGAGCTAAAGGAATCTGAGCTAAGGACAGAGGATTCTGATGGTGAGGAGTCTGATCTGGCTATGATGCCTCAAACGGCGTCTTGGTGGAACACCATGGGCAATGCAGTATCGACAGCCGTAGGCTCTGTCGGCACTGCCGCTAGTCAAGGGGGTAAGGCGATCAGCAACACGCTATCAGCAACAGCCGTCGTTGTTGGCCATGCGGCTAGTCAAAGCGGACAGGCCATGGGCAGCGCCCTGAGCAGCGCCGTAGAAACCGCTGGCACCCTAGGCGAGCAGACCGGTAGGGTTTTAAGTGATACCGGCAAGGGGGCTGTCAATGCTCTTGGCTATGCAACCGATAGCTTGGGGCAAGTGGTAGACAAGGTAGATTGGCTTCTCCCCTTTGTGGAAAAGGTGGATGTGGAAAAGGCAGAAACTATTGTGCGGCAGCTACAGGCCAAGCATCCGCAAGAAGACCCCAAGGCGATCGCCCATCGCATCATGCTGCAAAAGGCGCTCTATGTTACGGGCACCGGCGCTGTGAGCAGCTTTATTCCTGGCATGGTGGTGCTAGATCTAGCGACCACCACCTTAATTCAGGCAGAAATGGGCTACCAAATAGCAGCTGCCTATGGCCTCAACTTGCGAGATCCGGCGCGTAAAGGCGAAATTTTGGCTATTTTTGGATTGGCTCTGGGGGGAACTCATGCCCTTCGAGCTGGGGTGGAGTTAATGCGCACCGTTCCCCTTGCCGGCGCGGTTGTTGGCGCGAGCACCAATGCGGTGGCCCTCTACACCGTTGGTCATGCAGCGTGTCAATTTTATGAAACCCTCGTCCAAACCTCCTCTGACCAAGCCCTCATGGCCGCCACCGAGAATGAGCGCGATAGCTACTTGCAGGGGGCGATCGCCCAGCAGCAGTACATGGATCAAATCTTGGCGCACATAGTCCAAGCTAGCCACCCCACTCTCACATGGGAAGCCGCCCGCCCCGAACTCGAACGCCTCAATGTTAGCCCCGCATCAATCGCCACCCTCGCCGCAGGAGCGGGGAACCTGCCGCCCCTCGAAACCCTCTTGGCAGAGGTCAACCATGAATTTGCCGTCCCTTTATTGGCACAATGTCAGGCGATCGCCGAGGCCGATGGCCAAATCACCGAGGCCGAATCCCAAATCCTCAGCACCATCACCCAACACCTTGTCACCCAACAGGCCGTGGCAGACAGCACCGAAGCCGCCGCCCCCGCCGTCCAATCCATTCGTCGCAAGCTACTGCCCTTCTGGAAAGGCTAATTCTCGATAAACCTGCAGGGCGAACGCATGAAAATTACTGAGCCAAGATACTGAGGAGATAGGCATCATCCCACCCTGCCTTTTTGCGCTTGGCAGCAATGCCTGCTTTGGTGGATTTGTCCTGGCCTAATAGATTGAGAGCAATGTGCCGCAGTATCGAGAGATTTTGAGGCGCATGGTCTTTGCAAATGCGACAAGCATCTTCATCAAAGGCAACGTCTAGCACGAGCGTACAAATTGTTTTCAATGGTCCAATGGGTACGAATTGCCGCTGAAATTTTAGCCGCGTGATTCGCTAACTTGAGTTTGGACTAATCGACTTGTGGGCTAAAGGCTAAACGCTTGATTTTGCGTTGCTTAAGGTCTCTTTGAAGCTGGTTTATCGATTTATTGAGAGTTTGGTTGCAGTTCGGTTCTG
>Ga0105046_10003677_pt1 | contig 24371 bp, 21 predicted proteins | sample MAT03_FD_78385 | JGI IMG/M metagenome (GOLD analysis project Ga0105046, IMG submission 78385) | Freshwater microbial communities from Lake Fryxell liftoff mats and glacier meltwater in Antarctica - MAT-03 (megahit assembly) | ecosystem: Environmental > Aquatic > Freshwater > Ice > Liftoff...
CTTTCCGCCCAGCCAGACGCAGGCCCTCAAAAGCCTGCGGGCTGGTCACCTCGTGCACCAGGTGGCGGTCGATGTACAGCACCGTGGTGCCGTCTTCTTCGGTGTGCACGACATGCTCGTCCCACACTTTGTCGTACAGAGTTCTGGCGGTCATGGATTTTGGTCGATGGATCAACGAAAACCAGTATTGTCCCGCAAGCAGTGCGCCCGTTGCCACAGGCTGGCGAACAAGCACTCAACAACGTGTTGACTCTGCGGCGGACAGCGCGGCTGACAGCCCCGCCAGCCGGCGATCAAACTGCCCGTGCGCGCGCTTCCAGATCCGCCTTCAGGCCATCGGCCAGCCGCAACTCGCGCGCCAGCGCATCCAGGTAAGCGCGCTCCATCGTCGACTGCTGGTCCACCACCAGCAAGGTGGCCAAGTAAACCTCGGCCGCCATCTCCGGCGTGGTGGCAGCGCGTGCCACCTCGGCTGGCTCGACGGGGCTGCGCAGTTCGGCATCGATCCAGCGGCGCAATTCTGGGTCGCCCTGCAGCCGGCCAAACTCGGCCTCGACCAGTTCGCGCTCGCGGTCGTCCATGTGGCCATCGCTCTTGGCCGCGGCAATCATCGCCTTGAGCATCAACTGGCTGTGCAACTCCATCTGCGGCGCGGGCAGCGCTTCGAAGCGCGCCGGCACCACGTCGGCCATGGGCGTGGGCGCTCGGGCAACGTGGGCAGTTGACGCAGCCGGCGCAGCAGCGGCTGCTTGCTTGGCCTGATGGTCCTGATAGGTTTTCCAGGCCAAAGCACCGATCGCAGCCATGCTGCCGTACTTCAACGCAGAGCCACCCATTTTGCGGCCCCTGCCGCTGCCCATCAGCAAAGCCAAGGCGCCGCCTACAGCCGCCCCCGTGGCGTATTTGCCCACATGGGATTCGCCTGAAGACCCACGCCCGCCCTGTGCCGAAGGAGCACCGGCAGCCCCCGCAGCGCCCCCGATCTGACCCAACACCGAAGTGCCGGAATTGAGCAACTGGTCAAGCAAGCCACGCACATTCATCGATAGTCTCCGCTGATCGAACAAACGCACACTGTAGCCCCTGGCCCTTGGCCGTAGCCGAATTCAGGCCATCTGGGCAGGCTGACGGGGCTGCTGGCAGCCCATTGACGAAGTTCGCGGCGACAGTGGCAGGTGCGCAGCAGGTGCGCGGCAGGTGCGGCGGGGCAGTGGGGAGCAGCAGTCTCGACCGCGCCTGGCTGCTTGCCCATCCACCGCGCGCGCATCAAGGGGCACCGATTTTCAGGTTCACACCCATGAACAGGCCCACATCGCTTTTCTTGTTGCCCAGCGGGGGCTTGCTGTTGTAACTATTGGTCAAACCGGCAGTCAGACTCAACGTGTTGCTCATGGCCACCGCCAGACTGGCGTTGAACTTGGCCAGCACAGCTTTGTCACCTGACAAGCCAGGGTAGATCTCCAGGCGCTGCTTGAAAGTGGTTGTGGCTGACAACTGGTACGACGACTCTTCGCCCAACAACAGGCTCGCGCGTGAAAAGCGTTTGGCCGTCTTGTCGCCAATGGTCTGATTGACATCGTATTTGTCGGTCGAATAACCGGCACCGCCAAAGACACTCAGGGTCATGGCCTGGCTCTCGATCAGTTTGTAGCCCAGGCCGGCAGCCAGGGTTGAGCGCCAACTGAGGTCCGCAACTTCATCACCCTCCAAGCCGAGCTTGCCAAAGACATAGATCCTGGCGCTGAGGTTGTAGTCGTACTGACCCGCACCCGCCCACCTGTTGGCCGTGGTGCTGCTGTTGCCGTTGACCTTGCTGCTGCCGTAGTTGATGCCGGCACCCAGCGTGATCTTGTCTCTGGTCGTGGCGTTGGCCATGTCGATGCTGGCTGAAAAGGCCTGCGTACTGGTGTTGCCTGAAGCAATGGCCAGCGCTGCGCCACCCGCGCCACGCCACAAGCCGTCGTTCTTGACCTGTGCCTGGGCCGTGCCGGCGAGCGTTGCAAAAACGAGCAGGCCACCCAAGGCTTGACCTGCGCGCTGTGCGCCAAACGGTGAAATGCTGAAGCGATTCAAAATCATGTTGTCCTGACAGTTAGAGGTTCGAGCGCGCCAGCCCGGCCGGACAAGCCAGGCCAACGCTGACGGAGCGCAAATGCTAAGGCGACGCTGAACAAGTCCCCGCGAGTGTCCGCGCCCTGGTTTGGGATGGGATGCAAGGCGCAAACCACAGACATAGCCTGGGCTATGGCGAGGATTTGCAATGCCGCAGACCGCCCAAGGCAGGGATGCGGGCGCCGCGAGGGACTTGTTCAGCGTTGCCCTAATCGTCGACAGCTCGCGATCGCTCGACTTTGGTCGAGTCAAACAACACCACTCCATTCGACCCAGTGACATCCTGCATCGGAATGCAGGTTCAGCTGTCGTGAGCCGGACTCAACTCAGAGCCTGCACCACCTCAGGTGGCGCCTGCACGAGTTCGATCAAAACTCCTTCGCCGCTCAGCGGAAAGTCGGCGTTGGACTTGGGATGAATGAAACAAATGTCATGCCCTGCCGCACCGCGCCGGATGCCACCCGGGGCAAAGCGCACCCCTTGCGTTGTCATCCAGGCCACTGCCTGCTGCAAGTCGTCGACCCACAGGCCGACGTGATTGAGCGGGGTCTGATGCACGGCCGGCTTCTTGTCGGCGTCCAGCGGCTGCATCAGGTCGACCTCGACTGCTGTGGGGCCCCTGCCCAACACGCAGATGTCTTCATCGACGTTTTCTCGCTCGCTGACGAAGTGGCCGGTGGTTCTGAGGCCCAGCACATCCACCCACAGCGCGCGCAGTCGCTGCTTGTCACTGCCGCCGATGGCGATCTGCTGCAGACCCAGAATTCTGAAGGGCTTGGTGGATGGGGTCTGGTCACTCATCACTTCTCTCCTGCGTTGCGGATGGCTACGGTCGAACAGGGCTGATGCAGTCGGCGCATCACATTCAATCAAAGCTCAGGATCGGCTGATCCACCGTCAGGCTTTCACCCTTGCGTGCCAGCACTTCGTGCACCACGCCGTCTTGCGACGCAGTCAGGATGTTCTCCATCTTCATGGCTTCGATGACGGCCAGTCGCTCGCCAGCCTGCACCGCCTGACCGGGCTGGACCAACAACTCGCTCAACAAGCCCGGCATCGGAGAGAGCAAGAACTTGCTCAGGTCCGCGGGCGCCTTGTAAGGCATCAGACGCAGCAGATCAGCAGCACCTGGGCTCAGGATCTGGACGCGCATCTGCGCGCCCTGATGGTCGACGTGGTACCACAAGCCCTGGCGCACCCCTTGCGCGGTGAAGGGCTGCGCATTGCAATGCCCCTCGGCACGGATGCCGGCAAAGCGCCACTCCATGCGGATGTCGTAGCTGCGCTCGCCGATCTGCACCTTGACGGCATCCCCAGGCTGCGGCTGCAGCAGCAAACCGACTTCACGGTTGACGCCCCGCGCGCCCTGGATTACCGCCACCAGCTCTTGCTTGTGGACCACACCATGCCCCGCCAATTGGCCGCTGATGCCATCAGCCCGCTGGCGATAGCGCTGGTGCATCGCGGCAGCCAGCGCGACCAGAAAACTGGGGTCTTCGTGTCGGACCTGCTCGGCGCTGAAGCCCTGAGCGTAGTGCGTCTGGATGAAACCGGTGTTGAAGTCGCCAGCCACAAAGTCAGGGTGGCTGAGCAATGCCGACTGGAATGGGATGTTGCTCGCCACGCCGCGGATCACGAATGCCCCCAAGGCTTGTCGCATGCGCTCGATGGCCTGCGCGCGGTCAGCGCCGTGGACGATCAGCTTGGCGATCATCGAGTCGTAGAACATCGAGATCTCGCCGCCTTCGACGACACCGGTATCCACGCGCACACCACCTTGCGCAAGCATCGGCTGGGCCGCGTGCAGTGTCTGCATGGGCGGAGAGAAACGCACCAGGCGGCCCGTGGAGGGCAAGAAATTTCTGAACGGGTCCTCGGCGTTGATGCGGCACTCGATGGCCCAGCCGCGACGCGGGATGTCGGCCTGTGCAAAGGCCAAGGGCTCGCCGGCAGCGACACGGATCATCTGCTCGACCAGATCGATGCCGGTGATGCACTCGGTCACCGGGTGTTCCACCTGCAGCCGTGTATTCATCTCCAGAAAGTAGAACTGCTGGTCTTTGCCCACCACAAACTCCACCGTGCCGGCGCTCTGGTAGTCCACCGCCTTGGCCAGCGCCACCGCCTGCGCGCCCATCGCCGCACGGGTGGCTTCGCTGATGAAAGGCGAAGGCGCCTCTTCGATGACTTTTTGGTGCCGCCGCTGGATCGAACACTCACGCTCGTGCAGGTAGACCACATGTCCATGGGCGTCACCCAGCACCTGGATCTCGATATGGCGCGGCTCTTCGACAAACTTCTCGATGAAGACACGGTCGTCGCCGAAGCTGCTGCGTGCCTCATTGCGGCAAGCGGTGAAACCCTCCAGCGCCTGACGGTCGTCAACGGCCACCCGCAAGCCTTTACCGCCGCCACCCGCACTGGCCTTGATCATCACCGGGTAGCCAATGCCGCGCGCAATCTCCACCGCCTGCTCGGGCGTGTCGATGGCCGCGTTGTGGCCTGGGATCGTGTTGACCTGGGCCTGCGCGGCCAGCTTCTTGGACGCGATCTTGTCGCCCATCGCCGCGATGCTGTGGTGCTTGGGGCCGATGAAGACGAAGCCGGCTTCTTCGACTTGCCGGGCAAAGCTCTCGTTCTCGCTCAGAAAGCCGTATCCCGGGTGCACGGCCTGCGCCTGCTTGGCTTGACAAGCCTCAATGATCTTGTCGCCGCGCAGGTAGCTCTCGCGGCTGGGCGCCGGGCCGATGCACACCGCCTCATCAGCCAGGCTGACATGGCGTGCGTCAACGTCAGCCTCGGAATACACCGCCACCGTCTGGATGCCCATGCGGCGGGCCGTCAGGATGACGCGGCAGGCGATCTCTCCACGGTTGGCGATCAGGATTTTTTTGAACATGGGTGGCACTCGGTCGGAGTCAAGAGAAGGCTGGCAAAAGGGGGCGCTGCCGTCAAAGCCTGCGCTGCAACTCACAAAGGTATGTTGCTGTGCTTGCGCCAGGGGTCTTCGAGCTTTTTGTCACGCAGCATGGCCAGCGACCTGCACAGACGTTTGCGTGTCTCGTGCGGCTGGATCACGTCGTCGATGTAGCCGCGCGCGCCAGCCACGAAAGGGTTGGCAAAACGCGCCTTGTATTCGGCCTCACGCGCTGCCAGCTTGACCGGGTCGCCTTTGTCTTCGCGGAAGATGATCTCCACCGCGCCCTTTGCGCCCATCACCGCAATCTCGGCGTGCGGCCAGGCGAAATTGACGTCACCCCGAAGGTGCTTGCTGGACATCACGTCATACGCGCCGCCGTAGGCCTTGCGGGTGATCACGGTCACCTTGGGCACCGTGCACTCGGCATAAGCGAACAGCAATTTGGCGCCGTGCTTGATGATGCCGCCGTACTCTTGCGAGGTGCCGGGCATGAAACCGGGCACGTCCACGAAAGTCACCACAGGGATGCTGAAGGCGTCGCAAAAGCGCACAAAACGCGCCCCCTTGATGCTGCTCTTGATGTCCAGGCAGCCAGCCAGCACTTGCGGGTTGTTGGCCACCACGCCCACACTCTGTCCGTCCATGCGGGCAAAGCCGATGACGATGTTCTTGGCGTGCTCGTTCTGCAATTCGAAAAACTCGCCGTCATCGACCACCTTCAGGATCAGCTCCTTGATGTCGTAAGCCTTGTTGGGGTTGGCAGGCACCAGCGTGTCGAGCGACATTTCCAGCCGGTCCGCCGGGTCACTGCTGGGCCGATGCGGCGGCTTCTCGCGGTTGTTCAGCGGCAGGTAGTTGAAAAAGCGTCGCGTCATCAGCAGCGCTTCGACGTCGTTCTCAAAGGCCAGATCGGCCACGCCACTGCGCGTGGTGTGGGTGGTGGCCCCGCCCAGCTCTTCAGCGGTGACGGTTTCATGGGTCACGGTCTTGACCACCTCGGGCCCGGTGACGAACATGTAGCTGCTGTCGCGCACCATGAAGATGAAGTCGGTCATCGCTGGCGAGTAGACAGCACCGCCCGCGCAAGGGCCCATGATGAGACTGAGTTGCGGCACCACACCGCTGGCCATCACATTGCGCTGAAAGACCTCTGCATAGCCCCCCAACGAAGCCACACCTTCCTGGATGCGGGCGCCGCCACTGTCGTTGATGCCGATCACCGGCGCGCCGACTTTCATCGCCTGGTCCATGACCTTGCAGATCTTCTCTGCATGCGCTTCACTCAAAGCGCCGCCAAAGACCGTGAAGTCCTGGCTGAACACAAACACCAGGCGACCATGGATCATGCCGTAGCCAGTGACCACGCCGTCACCCGGCACCTTGTTGCCTGCCATGCCGAAGTCGGCACAGCGGTGCTCGACAAACATGTCCCACTCTTCAAAGCTGCCATCGTCCAGCAACAGCGCCAGCCGCTCGCGGGCACTGAGCTTGCCCTTGGCATGCTGGGCTGCGACTCGTCGCTCGCCACCCCCCAGGCGCGCTGCAGCGCGCTTCTTCTCAAGTTGTTCGAGGATGTGTTGCATGGGGTCTCCGGATCGCTTTCAAGCGGGGGGTTGAAGGGGTTGAAAGGGCGGCAGGGGTGGCGTGGGATCGAGCAGGGCCAACAAATGACGTGCAGCCACCGATGCCGCCAGCCTGCCTTCCAGCACATCCTGCGTGGTCTGCGCCAGGGCTGCGTGGACCGCGGGGTGCTGCCTGAATCGCAGCTGCAAGCCGACAGCAATGCGCTCCCACATCCAGGCGCGCGCCTGCTGCTGCCTGCGGGTGGACAGAGCACCGCTGCCCTTCATCGTGGTGATCATCTGCTGCACCTGCTGCCAGAACTCGGGCAGACCTTGGCCAGAGACAGCGCTGACCCGCATCACCTGCGCAGCGGCCAGCACGCTCGGCCGATGTTGGCCGAGCATGCGCATCGCGCTGGTGATCTGTGCCTGAGCCCGCGTGGCTGCAGCTTCGTCCAGATCGGCCTTGTTGATCAGCACCAGATCGGCCAACTCCATCACGCCTTTCTTGATCGCCTGCAAATCGTCACCGGCGTTGGGCAGTTGCAGCAGCACGAAAAGATCGGTCATGCCGGCCACTGCGGTTTCGCTCTGGCCCACGCCCACGGTCTCGACCAGCACCACATCGAAGCCAGCGGCTTCGCAGACCAGCAGGGCCTCGCGGGTCTTTTCGGTCACGCCGCCCAGATTGCCGGCGGTGGGGCTGGGGCGGATGAAAGCTGCAGGGTCGACCGACAGACGCTCCATGCGGGTCTTGTCACCCAGGATGCTGCCACCGCCCAGGCTGGACGATGGATCGATGGCCAAGACCGCCACCCGGTGCCCTGCCGCCGTGAGCTGCAAGCCCAACACCTCGATGAAGCTGCTTTTGCCCACGCCTGGGACACCGCTGATACCCACGCGGATGGCGCCACCCGTGTGCGGCAAAAGAAAATTGAGCAACTCGTCAGCCTGTTCACGGTGCTCTGCGCGTGTGGACTCGATCAGCGTGATGGCTTTGGCCAGCGCACGGCGCTTGACAGGTCCGTCCGGGCCCAGCAAGTCTGCCGCAGGCCCAGCCGTCGGAGTCGGCGCCGCAGTTGCCGCGTGAAGCACGGGGGTCGGTCCAGAGCTCAAGGCTTCTGCTGCGCCCTGATTGTTTCAAGCACATCCTTGGCGCTCACAGGGATCGGCGTGCCGGGGCCATAGATGCCTTTGACGCCAGCAGCGTACAAGAAGTCGTAATCCTGCTGCGGCACCACACCGCCGACAAACACGATGATGTCGTCTGCGCCCTGCTCTTTCAGCGCCGCGATGATCGCCGGCACCAGGGTCTTGTGTCCGGCTGCCAGGGTGCTGACGCCAATGGCGTGAACATCGTTTTCAATCGCCTGACGGGCGCATTCGTCGGGGGTCTGGAACAGCGGGCCGATATCGACGTCATAACCCAGGTCTGCAAAGGCCGTGGCCACCACTTTGGCGCCACGGTCGTGGCCATCCTGGCCCAGCTTGGCGATCAACACCCTCGGGCGGCGACCAAAGTCTTCGCCAAAAGCGGCGATCTCATCCTGCAGCTTTTGCCAACCTTCGGCGCTGTCGTAGGCCGCAGCGTAGACACCGCTGACCTTCTGGATATCGGCGCGGTGGCGTCCGTAAACCCGCTCCAGCGCGTCACTGACCTCACCCACGGTGGCGCGGCAGCGCATCGCATCAATGGCCAGCGCCAGCAGGTTTCCCTGGCCGCTGTGAGCCGCGTCGGTCAACGCCTGCAACGCGGCCTCGACCGCAGCGGCATCACGCAAGGCGCGCACCTCGGCCAGGCGGCTGATCTGCTCATCGCGCACCTTGTGGTTGTCGACCTCGCGCACTTCGATGCTGTCCTGTTTGGCCAACTTGTACTTGTTGACTCCGACGATGACGTCTTGCCCACTGTCGATACGGGCCTGCTTCTCAGCCGCGCTGGCCTCGATCTTCAGCTTGGCCCAGCCTGAAGCCACGGCCTGCGTCATGCCGCCCTGAGCCTGCACTTCTTCGATGATCGCCCAGGCCTTGTCGGCCATTTCCTGCGTCAGGCTTTCCATCATGTAGCTGCCTGCCCAGGGGTCAACGACGCTGGTGAGGTGGGTTTCTTCCTGCAGGATCAGCTGTGTGTTGCGGGCGATGCGCGAGCTGGTCTCAGTGGGCAGCGCAATCGCTTCATCGAAACTGTTGGTATGCAGGCTTTGCGTGCCGCCAAACACCGCAGCCATCGCCTCCACCGTGGTGCGCACGATGTTGTTGTAGGGGTCTTGCTCGGTCAGGCTCCAGCCGCTGGTCTGGCAATGGGTGCGCAGCATCAGGCTCTTGGGCTTGTCGGCACCAAAGCCTTTCATGATGCGGCACCACAGCAGCCGTGCTGCGCGCATCTTGGCCACCTCCAGATAAAAGTTCATGCCGATGGCCCAGAAGAAACTCAGGCGACCGGCAAAATCATCGACATCCAGACCCGCAGCAATCGCCGTCTTGACGTATTCCTGGCCATCGGCCAGCGTCAATGCCAGCTCCAGCGCCTGCGTGGCCCCAGCCTCCTGCATGTGGTAGCCGGAAATGCTGATCGAGTTGAACTTGGGCATTTTCTGCGCCGCATAGCCGATGATGTCGGCCACGATGCGCATCGAAGGCTTGGGCGGGTAGATGTAGGTGTTGCGGACCATGAACTCCTTGAGGATGTCGTTCTGGATCGTGCCGCTGAGTTGCTCCTGGCTGACACCTTGTTCTTCTGCGGCCACCACAAAACCCGCCAGCACCGGCAGCACCGCACCATTCATCGTCATCGAGACGCTCACCCGGTCCAGCGGGATGCCGTCGAACAGGATCTTCATGTCCTCGACGCAGTCGATCGCCACACCGGCCTTGCCCACATCGCCCGTCACGCGCGGGTGATCGCTGTCGTACCCACGGTGGGTGGCCAGGTCAAAAGCCACGCTGACCCCCTGCCCGCCTGCAGCCAGGGCCTGGCGATAGAAGCTGTTGCTCTCTTTGGCCGTCGAAAAACCCGCGTACTGGCGCACGGTCCACGGCCTGACGCTGTACATCGTGGCCTGCGGGCCGCGCACAAAGGGCTCCTGGCCCGGTAACGTGTTGGTGTAGGGCAGCCCCGCCAGATCCTCAGCGGTGTACAACGGCTTGACCGTGATGCCCTCGGGCGTGACCCAGTTCAGCGACTCCAGGCTGCCCCCGGGCGCCGACTGGACGGCTGCTTTTCGCCATTGCGCCCATTCGGAAGGGCTGAGCTTGTGCGGTTGCGGCGCGCACGGCACTTGCGCTTCGCTGGAAGACTGTGCAGTCGTGTTGCTGGCTGACTGGGCTTGGGGGACATTCATGGGCGTTCTCCGGCAGGCCCTGCGGCAACACCTGAGACGAGCCGCCAGCGCATCAAAGGGTGCGTCAAAGCAACTCAGCCGGGGCCTGAAGTCAAAGGTACAGAGCAACGCATAATTATAAATTCAAATTCGCGGTTGGCCGTTGAATGCCTTGCCGCTGTCGTCGCTGCTGCCCATTCAGTTCAAGGCCAGACCATGCCGGCCTTGCTGGAGCTTCTTTACACAGCGTCGGCAGGCAAGCGCTGGGCACCAGCCAAGAAGGGCACGTGCGCTTCGTCGTTGCTGACCACCACTTGACCTTGCGGGTCGGTCAGCACCACAGCCAGCGCGCGCCGCTGCTGCACCACGCTGTCAAAGATGCGTACCAGCTCGTCGGCAAACCTGAATCGCAGCACCCGCACGCCCACCACCTGGCCTTTGAGGCTGCGCACCTGGTGCGCGTAAAGCAGCGACGCACGCTCCGGCTGCAGCGCAGGTAGTGCAGCCAGATCACTGAGGCCAAAGCGCTCCACGTAACCGGGACGGCTGGGTGCCTCGGCAATCACCGCGTCGGTGCTGTGCTCCAAGGGGCGTTGTCGATCCAGCCGCGCCAGCACTTTGCCTTGGGGGCTCAGCACGATGATGTCGTCAAGCGCTTCCCATGCTGGCGCAGGCTCATGAGCCACGCACCGGTTCGGCACCCCTGGCGGCATTCGCTTCGGCTTTTGGATTCCACTGCCGGTCCCGCATTCATCCAAGCGTTCATCCACCAGCGCTGCTCCATCCATAATTAAGAATTAGGATTTCGGCCTTTCTACCGATTTCAACCATGACACGCCGCCCACAACACCAACCCCTGGCACCGCGCCCGCTGTACCAGGAAGTGGCAGAGTTGTTGCGGCAGCAGATCTTTGCGCGCCGTCTGCAGCCGGGGCAGTGGATCGACGAACTGGCTTTGTGCGGCGAGTTCGGCATCAGCCGCACGCCGCTTCGCGAAGCCTTGAAGGTACTGGCTGCAGAAGGCCTGGTGACGATGAAGCTGCGCCGAGGTGCCTACGTCACCGAGGTCTCGCAAGAAGACGTGCAACAGGTCTACCACCTGCTGGCGCTGCTGGAGAGCGATGCAGCGTCTACGGTAGCGAGACAAGCCAGCGACAAGCAACTGGCCAGCCTGCTGCAGATGCACCAGCAGCTGGAGTCACAAGCAGATCAGCGTGACGAATTCTTTGCCGCCAATGAGCAGTTCCACATGGCCTTGCTGGATGTGGCGGGCAACCGCTGGGCCCGACAGCTGGTGGTGGACCTGCGCAAGGTGATGAAACTCAACCGTCACCATTCTCTGTTCAGGCAGGGCCGGCTGGCGCAGTCGTTGCAGGAGCATCGGGCGTTGATGGCCGCTTTTCAGGCCCGCGACAGTGCGGGTGCTGCAGCGCTCATGCGCCAGCACTTCGTGCAAGGTCTGGCAGCCACCGCCGATCTCAATCCGGACTGAAACGGCGGCATGGCCACCGCATACCTGTTGGCGCTTGCCCGGGCCCGCCAGGGCCGCCCGGCCACGCCAGACACCAAGTTACCGAAGTCGCAACGGATGGGCGGGACCGGCAGGACCCGTGGAACCTGGGCGGTCCGGCATCCCGCTGGCCGCCGCTGCACGGCTAAATGCGACCGCAACCTCAACCGCAACCGCAACCTCAACCGCAACCACGGCAGCGCCGGCGCCCCAGCCCACTGCCAGCCAGGAAAAATGGCGCTGGGCAGCTGCCGGTGCGGCAGGCGTCCTGGTTTTGGGCTACTTCGCTGCTGAACACGAATCGGAACCTGCACCGTCCAAGGGCGCAGTGGCTGCAGCCCCGACAGCCATGCCGCCATCCGGTGCAAACTGGGATCAAGCCTTGCGCTGGCGCGACGATGCGTTGAACTACGAGGGCAGACTGCGTTGGACGGGCAGCTCGCCCATGGCTGCGCTCGACACCACGGCGCGCGACGCCAGCACGGGCGCTGTCGTCGCCCAAGGCAGCTGCACGTTGAACGTGATGCAGGATGCGCCTGGACGGATGGTTTTCTCCACCCAGGTACAGATCCCGCGTGGCGACTCAAGAACACCCGGCGCGCACAGCCACAGTGTCAATCTGGTGTTTGAACAGCAGGGCTCAGGTGCCTGGAGCTTTGTCAAGAACTGCATGGCACCCGGCAGACCGGATCTCTGCTGCCCGTGAGTCTGCATCAAGGCGCCTGCGCCTCTCAGCGTTCGGTGATCGGCTTGACATGGCGCGTGGTGGAGCCCACATACAGCTGGCGCGGACGACCGATCTTGTAATCCGGGTCGGCAATCATCTCGTTGAGTTGGGCGATCCAGCCCACGGTTCGAGCCAGCGCAAAAATCGCCGTGAACAGCGTCACCGGGATACCCAGCGCCCGCTGCACGATGCCGCTGTAGAAGTCGACATTGGGGTAGAGCTTGCGTGACACGAAGTACTCGTCTTCGAGCGCGATCTTCTCCAGCGTCATCGCCAGCTTGAACAGCGGGTCATTGTGCAGGCCCGACGCGGTCAGCACTTCATGGCAGGTCTCGCGCATCAGCTTGGCGCGTGGATCGTAGTTCTTGTAGACGCGATGGCCAAAGCCCATCAGCTTGACGTTGGAACTCTTGTCTTTGACCTGCTTGATGAATTCGCCGATCTTCTCAACGCCACCATTGCGCTGGATCTCCATCAGCATGTTCAGCGCTGCTTCGTTCGCGCCACCATGCGCCGGGCCCCACAAACAAGCCACCCCAGCAGCCACTGCTGCGAAAGGGTTGGTGCCAGAACTGCCGCACAGACGCACAGTGGAAGTGCTGGCGTTTTGCTCGTGGTCGGCGTGCAGGATGAAGATGCGATCAATCGCGCGCACCATCACATCATTGGGTTCGTACTCTTCGCAAGGCGTGCCAAACATCATGCGCAAGAAGTTGGCGCTGTAGCTCAGGCTGTTCTTGGGGTAGATGTACGGCTGCCCCAACCCGTACTTGTAAGCCATCGACACCAAAGTGGGCATCTTGGCGATCAAACGGATGGCCGAGATGTCGCGGTGCACCGGGTTGTGGATGTCTGTGCTGTCGTGATAGAAAGCCGACATGCCGCCCACCAGGCCGGTCATCACGGCCATCGGGTGGGCATCCCGCCTGAAGCCGCGCAGAAAGAACTGCATCTGCTCGTTGACCATCGTATGAGTGGTCACCAGGCGATCGAAGTCCGCTTTCTCCTGCGCATTGGGCAGCTCGCCCTTGAGCAACAGGTAGCAGGTGTCCATGAAGTCGCAGTGCTCGGCCAACTCTTCGATCGGGTAGCCGCGGTACAGCAACTCTCCCTTGTCGCCATCGATGTAGGTGATCTTCGAGTCGCAGGCCGCCGTGCTCAGGAATCCGGGGTCGTAGGTGAACTTGCCGGTCTGCGCATAGAGCTTGCGGATGTCGATCACATCGGGCCCGACAGTGCCCTTGTAGATCGGCATGTCCATGCTGGGGCTGCCGTCGCTGAAGGACAGGGTGGCTTTCACGTCAGAGGGGGTCATCTCAAGGGGCCTTTCATCGGTTCATGAACAGGGGCTGGCTGCGCACCATGGTCAGGACTTCGCGGATCGCGTCGGAGTCCAGGCCAGCAGTGGGTTCCTTGCGGGCAAGAAACAGATCCAGCAAGTCGTTGTCGGCCAGGTCCATCAGCGCACCCAGCGCTGCGGCCTGCCTGTTGTTGAGTGTCTCCTCATGCACTTGAAAGAAACGCTCCAAAAAGAGGTCGTTTTCCAGCAATCCCCGGCGGCAACGCCAGCGCAGCTTGCTCAAGGCCCGCTCATCCAGCCGCTGCTCCTGCTCTGTGGGCAGCCCGGCCTGGAGTGGATCGCTGGCTGGCATCAGACCGCCCTGCGCACCATCAGCTCTTTGATCTTGCCGATGGCTCGGGTCGGGTTCAGGCCCTTGGGGCAGACGTCGACGCAGTTCATGATGGTGTGGCAGCGGAACAGGCGGTACGGGTCTTCCAGGTTGTCCAGCCGGCCGGCGGTGTCCTGGTCGCGGCTGTCGGCGAGAAAGCGGTAAGCCTGCAGCAAACCCGCCGGGCCGACAAACTTGTCAGGGTTCCACCAGAAACTCGGGCAACTGGCGCTGCAACTGGCACACAGGATGCACTCGTACAAGCCGTTGAGCTCGTCGCGTTCTTCGGGGCTTTGCAGCCGTTCTTTCTCTGGCGGCTGGCTGTCGTTGACCAGGTAGGGCTTGATGCTGTCGTACTGCTTGAAGAACAGCGTCATGTCGACGATCAGGTCGCGGATCACCGGCAGGCCGGGCAGCGGCTTGAGCACGATGGTGCCCGGCAGCGTGCGCATGTTGGTCAGACAGGCCAGGCCGTTCTTGCCGTTGATGTTCATCGCGTCAGAGCCGCAAACACCTTCACGGCAACTGCGCCTGAAGCTCAGGCTGGGGTCGACCTCCTTGAGCTTGTTCAGCGCGTCGAGCAGCATGCGCTCGCTGCCGTCGAGTTCGACCTGAAGCGTCTGCATGCGCGGCTTGTCGTCGGCGTCGGGGTCGTAGCGGTAGATCTGGAAAGTGCGGTTGCTCATGCGTTCAGTGCCTTCAATAGGTTCGACAGGTGCGTTACTTGCGGTGAATTCAGTCCGCTCAGTTGGCGAAGCGGCCTCAGAAAGTCCGTACCTTCGGCGGCACCGATTCCACCGTCATCGGTTGCAGGTTGACCGGCTTGTAGTCCATGCGGTTGCCTTCGGAATACCACAGCGAATGTTTCAGCCACACGGCGTCGTTGCGGCCGTTGGGCAGCTCGGGGGTATCGCCATATTCGTCCACGGTGTGGGCGCCGCGACTCTCTTTGCGGGCTGCGGCTGAGACCATCGTGGCCAAAGCGGATTCGATCAGGTTGTCGACTTCCAGCGCCTCGATGCGTGCGGTGTTGAAGATCTTGCTCTTGTCCTTGAGCGCGACTGACTTGGCACGCTCGGCAATGGCGCTGACCTTGGCGACCCCTTCGTCCAGGCTGGCTTGGGTGCGGAAGACTCCAGCATGCTGCTGCATCGTGGTGCGAAGATCATTGGCCACCTTTTGCGCGTATTCGCCGCCAATGCTGCTGTCCAGCCGCGCCAGCCGCGCCAACGGGCGATCAGCCGCGTCCTTGGGCAGCTCTTTGTGCGACTGCTTGGGCAAGCCGCTGTCCACGATGTGGTTGCCGGCAGCGCGGCCGAAGACCAGCAGGTCCAGCAACGAATTGGTGCCCAGGCGATTGGCGCCATGCACGCTGACACAGGAACATTCGCCCACCGCATACAAGCCACTGATGACACTGGAGTGGTTGCCGTCCTTGGGCGCCACGACCTGCCCGTAGACATTGGTCGGGATGCCGCCCATCTGGTAATGGATGGTGGGCACCACCGGGATCGGCTCTTTGGTGATGTCGACGTTGGCGAAGTTGTGGCCGATCTCGAACACGCTGGGCAGCCGCTTCATGATCGTCTCTGCACCCAGGTGCGTCATGTCGAGCTGGATGTAGTCTTTGTTGGGGCCACAGCCGCGTCCTTCCTTGATCTCCTGGTCCATGCAGCGCGAAACAAAATCGCGTGGCGCCAGGTCTTTCAGCGTCGGTGCGTAGCGCTCCATGAAACGCTCACCCTCGCTGTTGCGCAGGATGGCGCCTTCACCTCGGCAGCCTTCGGTCAACAGCACACCGGCGTTGTGCACGCCGGTGGGGTGGAACTGCCAGAACTCCATGTCTTCCAGCGGGATGCCGGCGCGCGCCGCCATGCCCAGGCCATCGCCCGTATTGATGAACGCATTGGTGCTGGCAGCAAAGATGCGCCCTGCGCCGCCGGTGGCGAGCAGCGTGCATTTGGCTTGCAGCACATGCACTTCGCCGGTTTCCATCTCGAGCGCCACCACGCCCAGCACGTCGCCATGGGCATCGCGGATCAGGTCCAGCGCCATCCATTCAACGAAGAAGTTGGTGCGCGCCTTGACGTTTTGCTGGTACAGCGTGTGCAGCATCGCGTGGCCGGTGCGGTCAGCAGCAGCGCAGGCGCGCTGCACAGGCTTTTCGCCGTAGTTGGCGGTGTGGCCGCCAAAGGGCCGCTGGTAGATGGTGCCGTCGGGGTTGCGGTCGAAAGGCATGCCCATGTGCTCCAGCTCATACACCACCTTGGGTGCTTCGCGGCACATGAACTCGATGGCGTCCTGGTCTCCCAGCCAGTCCGAGCCTTTGACGGTGTCGTAGAAGTGGTAGTGCCAGTTGTCCTCGGCCATGTTGCCCAAAGACGCACCGATGCCGCCTTGCGCAGCGACAGTGTGCGAGCGGGTCGGGAAGACCTTGGACAGCACGGCGACGTTCACGCCGGCCAATGCCAGTTGCAGCGACGCGCGCATGCCGGAGCCGCCGGCTCCGACGATGACGACGTCAAATCTGCGGGTAGGTAGATCGTTCAATCCTGCCATGATGTGTTTACAGCCTCCAAAGCACTTGCACTGCCCAGCCCATGCAGCCCACCAACCAGACCATGGTCAGCACTTGCAGCACCAGCCGCAGGGCCACGGGCTTGACGTAATCCATCCAGATGTCGCGCATACCCACCCAGGCATGCCAGCCCAGCGCGATGAAAATCACAAAACTCAGCAGCTTCATCCACTGCGCCGAAAATATTCCGGCCCATGCGTCGTAGCCCACCGGGCCGCTGACCATCAGCACCTGCACCACCAACACGAGGGTGAACAACGCCATCAGCACTGCCGTGATGCGCTGGCTGAGCCAGTCGCGCAAACCGTAGTGGGCGCCAGTGACGACGCGCCGGGATCCATAGTTGACCGCCATCTTTGCGCTCCTGTTCAGTACAGGCCAAAGAGCTTTGCGCCCAGGGCCACGGTCAAGAGCACACTGCTGGCCAACGTCACGACAGCAGAGTTGCGTCCAAACTCTTTGGTGACGCTGTGTGTCATGTCCATCCACAAGTGGCGCAGGCCAGCGATCAGGTGATGCAGGAAGGCCCAGATCAGCGCCAGCACCACCACCTTGACCAGCCAGCCGGGCACAAAGCCGAGGCCTGCCACAAAGGCGCTGGTAAAGCGCTCATAAGAGATCTCGCTGCTCAGGCTGACGTCAAACAGCCAGATGATGAAAGGCAGCAACACAAACATCAACCCGCCGCTGGCGCGGTGCAGGATCGACACCACCCCGGCCAATGGCAGGCGGTACTTGATGGCGTCGGCCAGGCGCATCGTGCCCGGCCTCTTTCTGGTCATCTCTGGCATGTTGTAGGTTCTCTGAAATTCTGAAAGACAGGTCTGCCAAAAGTACCAAGAGCACTCAGAGCCCCTGGCGCCCCTGGCGCCCCTGGCGCCCCAAGAGCAACAATGCCCCCTTGGTCGACCGACCCGGGCCTTGGGGAAGCCGCTCGGCGCAAGCCGGTGCGGATCTGCGAATGCCCTTTAACCGACTGAGTTTATTGCAATGCAACACCCTTACAGGAAACTGCGGCTTGGGTGCTTGATGCATCGGCAGGGCTGCGCTGCCAGAGCTTGCCTGCCCTCAACTCAACTCGTTTCTGTAGTGGTGGGCGTCTGTGCTGTACAGGCCGCGGCGCAGTTCAACAGGCTGGTCGCCATAGGTAAACGACAGTCTGTCGACCTGCAACACAGGCGCAGACGCGGGCAACTCCAGCACTGCCGCATCCTCTGCACCGGCCGCCACGGCGCGGATTTTTTCTTCTGCCCGCACCATATGGACTGCAAATTCGGCCTCAAACAGGCGGTACATCGGGCCCCGCCAAGCCTGCAGGCGCTCGGCGTTCAGGCCCTTGAAACGCGCGCCGGGCAACCAGATCTCATCCAGCACCACGGGTTTGCCTTCGGCGGTCAGCAGCAGGCGGCGGACTTGCACCGTGGCGTCCCCCGGCTTCAGTTGCAGCAAGCGCGCGACCTCTGCGCTGGCGCGCTGGCGGCGGCAATCCAGCAACCTGCGCTGCAGCGCGTCGCCGGCGCTTGACTCATCGGCAGTCAGCCGCAAGAAGCGGTAGCGCGTGGCTTGTTCGGCGTGGGTCGCGACAAAGGTGCCTTTGCCTTGACGGCGGACCAGCAGGTTTTCGGTAGCCAGTTCGTCGATCGCCTTGCGCACGGTGCCCTGGCTGACGCCAAAGCGCGCAGCCAGCTCCATCTCGCTGGGAATGGATTGCCCAGGCGTCCAATCGCCCGCCTGCAGGCTGCGCAGCAAGCGCGTCTTGATCTGCTGATACAGCGGGCTGAACGTGGGCGCGCTGTCCGCTGCAAGCTCGGGGCGCGCGCGCTCTGCAAGTTCCACGGGCCTGGGGTCGAATCCCGCCTCGATGGGTGTGCCAGCACCGTCTTCGGTGTTTGTGCTCGCAGTGATACGGCTTGCAAGTGCGTCGGCTGGGGAAAGTTCTGCCATGCCGGGCATTGCACCATAGGCTGCGCAGATCGTCCACAACATATGTCTTATATAAGATAGATGTCTGCGGACGCAGGACTGAAGGGTAGCGCCAGAGGCCCAGTGCCATCCGATACGTCCGACGCAGCCGATACCTGACCCCGCTGAGAACGTCGATGGCACGTCGCGCCGGCAGCTAAACTTCAACCACCGCTCTGAGGAGAAACTTCATGCCCAAAAAACCCGTTCGTGTGGCCGTCACAGGTGCCGCTGGCCAGATAGGTTACGCGCTGCTGTTTCGCATTGCCTCAGGCGAGATGCTCGGCAAAGACCAGCCGATGATCCTGCAACTGCTTGAAATACCTGACGAAAAGGCTCAGAACGCACTCAAGGGTGTGATGATGGAACTGGATGATTGCGCTTTCCCTTTGCTGGCCGGCTTGGAGGCGCACAGCGATCCCGTCCAAGCCTTCAAGGACACGGACTACGCCCTGCTGGTAGGCGCACGCCCGCGCGGCCCGGGCATGGAGCGCGCCGATCTGCTGGCTGCCAACGCACAGATCTTCACCGCCCAGGGCAAAGCGCTGGACAAGAGCGCCAGCCGCCAGGTCAAGGTGCTGGTGGTCGGCAACCCCGCCAATACCAACGCCTACATTGCGATGAAGAGCGCGCCAGGGCTGGCCCGCGAGTGCTTCACTGCGATGCTGCGACTGGATCACAACCGCGCAGCCAGCCAGATCGCCGCCAAGACCGGCAAGCCGGTGTCGAGCCTCAAGAAGCTGGCTGTCTGGGGCAACCACAGCCCGACGATGTATGCCGACTACCGATTCGCCACCATCGACGGCGCCAGCGTCAAGGACATGATCAACGATCAGGTCTGGAATGCAGAAACCTTCTTGCCCACCGTGGGCAAGCGCGGTGCGGCGATCATCGCTGCGCGAGGCGTTTCTTCTGCCGCCTCGGCTGCCAACGCTGCCATCGACCACATGCGCGATTGGGCTTTGGGCACCGGCGGCGAATGGGTGACGATGGGTGTGGCGAGCAACGGCGAATACGGCATCCCCAAGGACGTGATTTTCGGCTACCCCGTGACCTGCGAGGCTGGCCAGTACAGAATAGTCGAAGGCTTGCCCATCGACGCCTTCAGCCAGAGTTGCATCGACAAGACGCTGGCCGAGCTGACGGGTGAGCAAGACGGCGTCAAGCACCTTCTGTAAGGCCGGGCCCGTGCACTGGCTCTCGTGATGTCAATGGCGCCGACCCCCAGCTCCTTGCACCCCCAACAAGCGCTGTTCGACCCCGAAGCGGCAGCAGCAACGACGTTGCCGGTCTGCGACCACTACGCTGGCGTAGAAGCGCGCATGCGCAAGAGCCTGGAGCTGCAGGCCGAGATGGGGCCGGTCTTTGATGTCACGCTGGACAACGAAGACGGGGCGCCTGTGGGTGCAGAGATCGAGCAAGCCCACTGCATCGCTGAGTTGCTGTGCAGCGACCTTAACTGCTTTGGCCGCGTGGGCGTGCGGCTGTTGGCCGTCGACCACTCGAAGTTTGAAGAAGTGCTGGCCGTGCTGCTGAGCCGCGCGCTGGCTGCCGGCAAGCTTCCCGCCTACCTGATGTGCCCCAAGCCGCGCAGCCTGGCCGACCTGCAGCGCGCGGTGGCTGCCATCGACCGCCAGGGCGGCGCGGGCATCCCCGTGCACGCGCTGATCGAAACCCATGGCGCCTTGGCTGAAGTGGTCGCCATCGCAGCCCACCCCCGCATCGAGTCGCTGTCGTTCGGGCTGATGGACTTTGTCTCGGCCCACCGAGGCGCCATACCGCGCTGGGCGATGAGTGCAGACGGGCAGTTCGACCACCCGCTGGTGGTGCGCGCCAAGCTGGAGATCGCTGCCGCCTGCCATGCCCACGCCAAGACACCGTCGCACTGCGTGGTGACCGAGTTCAAGGACAGCGCAGCGCTGCGCGAGTCCGCCGAGAAGGCCAGCCGGCTGCTGGGCTTCACGCGCATGTGGAGCATCCACCCAGCGCAAATCCAGCCCATCCTCGATGCCTTTGCGCCCACTGTGGCCGAGGTTGACGAAGCCATCGCGATCATCGACGCCGCACAGGCTGCCGCTTGGGCGCCCATACGCCACCGCGATGCGCTGCACGACCGTGCCAGCTACCGCTTCTTCTGGCAACTGCTTCAGCGCGCCGCGCGCACCTCTTTTCCTGGCGGGCTCCAACTGCCCGCTGAGGTGCGCCAACGCTGGTTTGCCTGACGCATCAAACAGCACCCCCCCCGAGTCATGCCACCACCCCTGAACGTGCTTGAGGAGAACACAGAGATGCATGCCCAACCTGAGCCACTGCACTTGACCGCGCCAAAGCCCAACCCCAAGCCAGCACCCCGGCGCCTGGCTCAAAGCAGAAGCTCCGGCGGGCTGCCGCGCTGGCTGCGGGCGCTGGCCCTGGCGCTGGTGGGTCCGGGGGTCATGCTGGCCCACACGCATGCGCATGCCCAGAGTACGCCTGCGCCAGGCACGGCCCCTGCGGCCAAGACGCAAGCCCCCAAACCTCGTCCGCCACCACGGCCCAGACCGGCGCCCAAACCGCCCGAACCGCCGCTGGTCTTGCCTACAGCTGAAGGCGAACAACTGGCCGCTGCGGCGCTGACGTACTTCGGCTTGTACGAGTGCGAGTTTTCGCAAAACATCCAGGTCGACCTCAACAAGGCCCACGACGGCTACGTGGACGTGCGCTTTGGCAGACACAACTGGATCATGAAACCCGTGCTGTCCAGCACCGGCGCGCTGCGGCTGGAGGATGTACGGGGTCACATGTTGATGCTGCAGATTGCCAACAAGTCGATGCTGATGGACATCCGCAAGGGACAACGCGTGGTCGACGATTGCGTGCACGACAACCAGCGCGAAGCCAACCGCGCCAACAAGGAAGCCGCCGCCGCCTCACCCAACGGCCAGACCGGCCAGTTGCTGCGCTGAATTCAAGCCCGCCCTCCGCGGGCCGCCAGCGATGCCAAGCACGATCCGCAGCGGCGGCTTTGGCGTGCAGCCCCAAGACCGGCGGGGCCATCAAGGATCACACGGCAGCCAGCGCTCAGAGCCGCCAAACTTCGCGTCTTCCTTGACCGCGCTTTCATGGATTGCGCCTGACCTGCTGGAGAATTTGAAGATGACGACGTTGTTTCTGGCTGCGGTGCCGCTGTTGATGATGGGTGGTTTCTTGACCTGGCTGATGACGATGGGCGCCCGCGATCAAGCCCGTGCCGACGCCTGGGCCGCCAAATGGGTTGAAAACAAATGGGTTGAAAACAAACGGGTCGAGGACCAGCGGGCCGAGCACAGCAGCAAACAGTCTCACTGAGGTCTGCAAACGCCCCTTGTCCTGTCCCGCACTGACGGTCAAGCCCACTGCGGTGGGCTTTTTCACGCGCGCCTTCGTGCTGCCGCTTCAGAGATGTAACTGCATGTCGGCAAGCCCCAGCAGCGGGCGGGCGAGCCGTCACAGGCGCAACACAGTCCCACCTTTCAGCCGGTGAACTGCGCACAAATTCACGTTAGGCTCTGCGCCTGGCTTCTTCAAGCTCTTCCACAGACTCTCCCTTGCCGCAGTCCCCGTCCGTCGCTGGCGCAAGCCCTGCCTCCACGTCCCGCCCCCCTGCACAACGCCAGATGGTTGTCCGGCGCCAGCGCGGCGTGCTGCTGCTCGGCGGTGTCGGGCTGGTGCTGGCTGGCCTGGCCGGGGTGGGCATGTTGGTGCTGGGCGCTCTGACCTTGTGGTTTTGGACCGATCTGCCCAGCCTGGACAAGGCCACGGACTACCGGCCGCGCCAGCACTTGCAGGTGTTCAGCGCCGACGGTGTCGAGCTGGCGCAGTTTGGCTCAGAACGGCGGCTTTTTGTGGCTGTCGACAAAGTGCCCAAGGTGCTGCGAGATGCTGTGCTGGCCGTCGAAGACACCGGCTTTTACGAGCATGGCGGCATCAGCTGGCGCGGCCTGGCGCGCGCGGTGGTGGCCAACCTCAGCGGCGGCATGCCGCAGGGCGCATCGACCATCACACAGCAGGTGGCACGCACCTTCTTTTTGTCTACCCGCCGCACACCCGAACGCAAGATCAAAGAGGCTCTGCTGGCCCTGCGGCTGGAAAACGAATTGAGCAAGGACGAGATCCTGGAGCTGTACCTGAACCAGATCTTCATGGGCCAGCGGGCGTACGGCGTGCGCGCGGCAGCGCTGGTCTACTTTGGCAAGCAACTTGACCAGTTGACGTTGGCGCAGGCAGCGATGATCGCCGGCTTGCCGCAAAACCCGATGCACGCCAACCCGGTCAGCAGCCCCGAGCGCGCTGCCAAGCGCCAACGCTGGGTGCTGCAGCGCATGCAGGTCACCGGTGCGATCGACCAGGCCACCTACCAAGCCGCCCTGGCAGAGCCTTTGCGGCTGCGCAGCCAGCCTTTGCAGGACAGCGCAGCGCAGCATGTGGCCGAGATGGCCCGGCGGGCGGTCGTCGAGCGCCTCGGCGACAAGGCCTACACCGAGGGGGTGCGTGTATTCACCTCCGTGCTCGCACAAGACCAACGCGCCGCTTACGCAGCGCTGCGCGCCGCCGTCATCAGCCATGAGCGCAAGCAGGACTGGCGCGGCCCTGAGGCCCAGGAAAAACTGCCCAGCGACCCGGCAGCGGAAGAACGCGCTGTGGCCTTGCTGCTGAAGGACCACAGCGACGACGAAGACCTGCGCTTGGGCATCGTGCTCAGCGCCAGTACCGAAGAGGCCACGGCACAGCTGGCCAGCGGTGAGCGGATAAAAGTGCAGGGGCGCACGATGCGTTGGCTGCAAGCAGCGCTGGCCAGCGACGCACCTGCTGAACTGGCGATCAAGCGCGGGTCGGTGGTGCGGCTGCTGCAACAGCAAGTGCCTGGCCGTGAAGCCGAATGGGTGATCACGCAGTGGCCGCAAGCCGAGGCCGCGTACGTCGCGCTGCATCCACAAACCGGCAGGGTGCGAGCCTTGGTGGGCGGCTTCGACTTCGACCGCCAACAGTTCAACCGCGCCACCAGTGCGATGCGCCAGCCGGGTTCCAGCTTCAAGCCGTTCTTGTATTCGGCAGCGCTGGAGCACGGCATCATGCCCGAGACCATCGTCGATGATTGGCCGCTGCTCAACGCCGATGGCAGCACGCCACGCTGGAACCCGCAAAACTCCGACAACCAGTTCGACGGCGACATTTCGATGCGCGAAGGTCTGGTGCGCTCCAAGAACCTGGTCAGCATCAAGATCCTGCAACACCTGGGCCTGCGCCAGGCCAGCAACTGGATCGAGCGTTTTGGCTTCGACATGTCCAAGCAGCCGCAGGATCTGACGCTGGCGCTGGGCACCGGCAGCGTGTCGCCGATGCAGCTGGCACTGGGCTATGCCGTGTTTGCCAATGGCGGCCACCGCGTCGAGCCGGTGCTGATCGAACGCATCATCGATGCCAGCGGCCGCCTGCTGTTCGAGGCCCCCAAGGCGCCCAAGCTGGACGACAGCACGCGCGTGGTGCCAGCGCGCAATGTGTTTTTGACCAACACGCTGCTGCGTGATGTGACTTTGCGCGGCACCGCTGCCAAGGCACAGGCCAGCCTGAAGCGATCGGACCTGTACGGCAAGACCGGCACCACCAATGACGCGGTGGACGCCTGGTTTGCGGGTTTTGCACCTGAGGTTGTGGCAGTGGCCTGGGTGGGATACGACGAGCCACGCAGCCTGGGCGAACGCGAAACCGGCGGCGGCCTGGCGCTGCCGATCTGGATCGACAGCATGCGCCAGATGCTGGCCGGTGTGAACCTGCAAGCCGCGCGTGCGCCCGGGGGCTTGGTGTCTGTGGGCAACGACTGGCGCTACAGCGAATTTGTCGCAGGTGGATTTTTGCCGCGCATTGGCGTGGCGCGTATGGGCATGGCGAATGAGCCGGTGCGCATCGAACCGACGGAGCCCACATCCCCCGTGCTGGTCAAGACGGTGGCTGGTGCCCAGGCTCCTGCCAACCCAGCGAACCCAGCGAACCC
>Ga0105046_10003680_pt1 | contig 24363 bp, 21 predicted proteins | sample MAT03_FD_78385 | JGI IMG/M metagenome (GOLD analysis project Ga0105046, IMG submission 78385) | Freshwater microbial communities from Lake Fryxell liftoff mats and glacier meltwater in Antarctica - MAT-03 (megahit assembly) | ecosystem: Environmental > Aquatic > Freshwater > Ice > Liftoff...
AAGGGACATCGGTGCAGAAGATGTCGGCGTCCGCCGCACTCCCGGTGCACAACGACAGGTCATAACACGCCGTCAGAGTAGGCATCTGCGCGGCCGACAGCGCATTCATGTAGGCCGCCGCCATGAACCAGCTCACCTGCTCGACAGGACGGCACAGGTCCTCGGCGTACGCGTTCGTGGGCGAGAACCCCGAAGGGTTGCTGCCCGGGAACACCGCCAGCCACTGAGCCTGCGTCACCTCCGTCTCGGACATCCAGAATGCCCGCGTCAGCGTCACGTCGTGCTGGTTCTCGCCCCAGGACGGCCCGCCGATGCCGGGCCCACCGTCATTGTCCGGCGCCCCCATCGTGAACGTCCCCGCCGGGATGAGAGCGAACTCAGCCGTGCCGCAACCCGTCGTGCCGTCTGCGCACACGTCCGAGACCGAAGTGCCATCGAACTGGTCGCACACAGGCACGGGCGCGGGCAAGCCGTCGACGTTACCGTGATACGCGGTGTTGACGCCGCCCCCATCGTTGAGGGCGTTGTGCTGGCAGGCGCTGGTGAGAGCGGTGCTGACGTCGATGTACGGATAGGCCACGCCGTCCTCGGTCGGCAGGCCGTTGACGAAGCCGTCGTTGCCGTCGGTCGCGGTCGCGGTCAGCGTCAGGGTGCAGACTCAGAGCGGCGCGAGATCGGCGAGGTTCAAGGCGAGGTTCCAGTAGCGCTTGCCGCAGCTCTCGACGACTTCGGGGGTCGCCAAGTCATCGCAGTTGAGCTGCTCATTGCCGCGATAGACGCCGTATTGCAGGTTATGGGTCCCGGAAGTGGCGATGTGGTTGCTGCCCTCGGCCACGGTCGGGTCGATGGTGAAGCTCACGCCGCCGGCGCACGCGACGGTGATGGCGCCGTAGGCCAGCGTGGTGTTGCTGTCCGGGCCCGCGGTGCACGTGAAGCCGAACACACCCGTCCAGTCGCGGATATCGTCAGCGCCGAAGAGCAGCGTGATGTTGTCGTCGTCGGCGACGGTCTCGGTCGCGTTGGCGTAGCAAGTATCGAACTTGGCCGAGCAGAAGATGTCATCGAAGTTCACGGCAACGTCGAAGAAGCCCTGGTTCGCGTCACGCATAATCGTGAGGTCGAACTCCGCCAACGAGTCCGCGTTCTCGTTGCAGTCGATCTGCAGCGAGCAGCCACCCGGGCACGGGTCCTGCCACTCGCCCATCTCGGTGGTCTTGGTCGTGTTGTAGAGGCCGTCGACCCATAGGGTCACAATGTTCTGCACGCCGCCGCTACTGGAATCTGTATCCGCCCCAGCGCTGGCATCGCACGGGCCGATGTAGGTGATGTCCCCACCCGCGCTGTTGCCGTACTGGTCCGAGCACACGGTGTCCCCGTCAGCGTTGGCGGGCACGACGGCCAACGAGGGATCGGGCGGCTGCGTCTGGTCGTGTCCGAGCGTGGTGAACGCGGGCACACCCTTGCTCCAGACGGTGTCGGTATCCGTCGTCACCGCGAGATCGTAGCAGGCGACCCCGATGACCGCCAGGCTCAAGGGCGCCACCACAATCTTGAATCCCTGAGGATTGCCCGCAGGCTGTTCCGAGATACAGCCCGCACTCGCGAGCATTCCGAGGGCCCCGAGGCCCAACATTCCATAGTGTTTCATCGCTAGCTCCGGGTGTGACGGTCGCGCGAATCGCCGGCGTCTTGAATCGGCTCGTCGGCAGCGAGGCGCGTCCAGTTAGCCGCATGGTCATCCGGAACTCGCCTCGTATCGAGAGTGGCACGCCGGGCAACAGCTACGCAAGCGGCGTGCAGGCGACTTCAGATGCGGAATGGATCGCCGCGAGCGTCAGCTATGGCGGCTTCGACACCCATGGCACCCATGACCGCGATCAGGTCGTGCGCTTCACGAAGCTGCTCGGCATCGTCGACCTCGCGATCGCCGAGGCCGCGCGCCAGGGGCATCGCCGACCCGCTCGTGATCGTCGTCGGCTCCGACTTCGGACGTGGCCCGTTCTACAACGGGACCAATGCCGACTCGGGCAAGGACCACTGGCCAGCACGTCGCTGCTCGTGCAGGTGCCGCCCGGCAAGGCCGCGGCCTTCGGCAACCGTGTCATCGGCAGCACCAGCGATGATGTGCGACCGAACAACCACGTTTCGCGCGCGACTGGATCTCAGTCAGTCAGTCAGTGGGAGCATGAGCTGGCGGCCGGGACCTTCGCCTTGGACAATGCCGGGGTCGCGCTGACCCCAGCGGTGATCCACCCGGGCCTGCGCAAGCTGCTCGCAGTCGACGGGAGCGATGGGGCCGGTGTCTATCCGCTGCCGGCGTCGGATCTCGCCGTGTTTGGCTGAACTCGCCTATCACTAGACTGGACTAGAGACGAGCGTTGACCTCGGGCCACCTGTGGTATCAGGATTGCACACAAGCCCCGCGCATCCCTGTGCCGGGGTCCGTCGACCCCACCGAGGTCTGTCCATGCGTCTCATCACCACGACCGTCGCGCTTTCTCTCATGACCGCCTCGCTTGGCAGCGGGTGCAGCTCCGACGCGGCCGAGAGCGAGCCCACCGCCGCCATCGACGAGGACTACGGCAAGCCCCTCTACGGCGTCGACGACTCGGCGGCCTCGAAAGCGGACAGCTTTGATGGGGCCGCTGGACCCAGGGAAGCCGGTCTGTCGTCGACCAACGAGGTCTGGAAGGCCACCAAGCGCTGGTACCAGACCGACCCGGCCGCCGGTCTCGCGTGGCCCGCGAACTCGCCGCTCACGTGGGACGAGAAGTACACCGCCTGGATTGCGGGCCTCGAGAAGATCGACGGAGTCGATGGGCACGACACCTATCGCCTGAGCACGCCGTGGGGCAAGTCGCTCGAGTCGCCGCGCCTCGAGTGCGCTGAGATGGCGATGTTCCTCCGCGTCACGTTCGCGAGCTGGTACGGCCTGCCGTTCTACCTGACCGCATACAACGCGAGCTTCGGGGGCTCGATGTACTTCGGCCACTTTGGCATCGTCGGCACGACCGGCGCCCGTGTCTCGGGCTTTCCGAAGTTCGGCAACGACTTCAAGGACTTCACGGCTCAGATGGCCGGCAAGACGAACGACCAGATCGTCGCTGCGTGGCCGAAGGACGCGAACCTGCGCACCAGGTCGCTTGCGTCGAATCGCGACGACGACAACGCCGGCGTACTCGGGGCCGGTGCCTATAGCGGCGCGTACTTCGACGAGATCTACCTGAACAAGCGCGTCGGCCACTTCATGACGCGCATGCTCACCTACTTCGGCTCGATCCATCTCGCGAGCACGCAGAACACGTTCAACATCCGCCCCGAGACGATCCGCGCCGGCGACACGCTGCTCGAGCGGTGGCAGAAGAGGGGCATCGGCCACACGGTCGTCGTCGCGCGTGTCACGCCGCTGCCCGAGGGCAAGCTTTCGATCGAGACGTTCTTCGGCTCGATGCCGCGCATCCAGGGCTACTGGTACGACACCAACCTGTCCAAGCCCTACTTCACGTCAGAGCTCGCGGGCGGCGCAGGCACCAACTACGAGGGTGACAAGTACGCGGCGCTCGGTGGGGGTATCAAGCGCTGGCGCACGCCCGTCTCGAAGAGCGGTCGCTGGTACAACATCGTTCCGCAGGCCGACCGCGCAGCCTTCGTCGACGCGGCTGACCTCGTCGCCATCGCCGCCCGCCCCGCGAAGTTCGCGCAGCTCATGGGCGAGCTCGCCCCCGAAGAGGCCCGTGCCGTGCTGCTCCAGCGCATCGACGTTGCCCGTCAAGCGCTGCGCACAAAGCCGGCGTCGTGCTCGAATCGCGAGCGTCGCGAGGCCGCGTTCGACGACCTCTACGAGCTCTCGGCGCAGGAGTTCGACATGAGCGAGACCGAGGTCGACGAGACCTACCGCACGCTCGAGGACTACGTCCTGGCGGAGCTCGAGTACAACCAGTCGAAGACCTGCTGCTGGAACAGCACCAACAGCGACATGTACCTGGTCGCGATGCAGCTCAACGAGGAGCGCGCGTCGTCAAGCCAGTGCGTCGAGCCGGTCGTGTTCAAGAACGATAATGGCTACAAGGTGTTCTCGGACTACGCGGCCACCATGGGACTCGCGTCGCGCTGGGTCGCGTGGAGCGAGGACGAGCCCTGCGCGCAGCGCGGCGTCGCGACCGACCTCGAGACCGAACATGCCTGGGCACCGTTTTGCAGCGTGCGCGAGGAAGTGCTCGGCAACGAGGACTGACACGAGGAGTGACGATGTCGGAAACGTCGAAGAAGCCGGTCGCTGATACGCCCTTCCTCCTGCGCGGGCGGACGGCCCGCGAACTGATGACCCCGAGCCCGCTGATGGTGTTCGCGACCGACCCGCTGGAGACGGCGGCGGAGCTGCTCGCGCGCTACTCGGCGGTGCCGGTCGTCGACCTCGAGCGGTGTGTCATCGGCGTGCTCTCGCGGACCGACCTCGCGCGCATCTATGGGCTCAAGCGCTCGGTGCAGAGCGCGTCGCTGACGCTCGAGTCGCGCGACGCGGTCGGGTCGGGCGCAAGCGGCAGCGAACTCGAGTGGCGCCCGCCGCAAAAGCGTGTCTCCGAGGTGATGACGCCGCAGGTCTTCACCGTCCAGGATGACGCGCTCGCGGGTGAGATCGTGCGCATCCTCGCCGACAAGCGCATTGGTCGCGTGTTCGTGGTCGACAGCGAGCGCCACCTGATAGGCGTCGTGTCTACAACCGACATCATCATGCGCTTGCGTCCCGCGGACTGACGCGCGGTCGCATGACACGCGCGCTGCCGTTTCAGCGCTGGCAGCGTAGGCAGTAGGTCGTGCTGCGCTGGCCGACGATGATGCGCTCGAGCGGTCGCCCGCAGCGCGCGCAGGGTTGGCCCTCGCGCCCATAGACCAGCAGCGCCGCGGCGTGCTCGCCGCTCGAGCCGTCGACGCGTCGATAGTCCGACAGCGTCGTGCCGCCGTCGCTCAGGCCCGCTTCGAGCACGTGTACGATCGCCTCGTGCAGGCGCTTCACGCGCGCCTTCGACAGTGACGACGCCGGTGTCTCGGGGTGGATCCCGGCGCGGAACAGCGCCTCGTCCGCGTAGATGTTACCGACCCCCGCGACCGCCTTCTGCGCGAGCAACACCGCCTTCACCGCGGACGAAGCGCGCGCGAGCCCGGCGCTGAGCACCGCCGGCGTGAACTCCGGCTCGAGCGGCTCGGGGCCGATCGCTGCGAGCGTCGGCAACAGCACGCGCTCGCCAGGTGCCAGCAGCATGAAGCGACCGAAGCGACGCGGGTCCTTGAAGTAGAGCACGCCCACGCCCGCGCCCGCGCCCGCGTTCCCCGCTCCCTCGAGGTCCAGTCGTACCCGCACGTGGCTCATGTTCGCGTCGTGCGAGAGCACTCCGGTCATGCCGAGGTGCACGATCAGCTCGTGGCCATCCGAGAGTGGCATCACGATGAACTTGCCACGACGTGAGACGGCCTCGATGCGCTGACCACGCGCCCGCTCGAGCCCGTGGTACTTCGGTCCGGGCGGCGCTTCGACGCGCTGAACGCGGCGGATGGTGCGTCCCGTCAACCAGGGTTCCAGCTCACGGCGCACGGTCTCGACTTCGGGAAGCTCTGGCATCGGCGCGTGATATCAGGCCGCCGTTGCCCTTGCACGCCGCGCGACCATGGGCGAGGCTACGCCGCGTTCGGGAGGCGTCGGGTGCAGAAGTTCATCGCCGTTGCGGGCAACATCGGCGCGGGGAAGTCCTCGCTGGTCGAGTTCCTCGAGCGCCGCCACGGCGCACGGGCGATTTACGAGCCCTACATCGGCAACCCCTACCTCGACGACTTCTACGCCGACATGAAGGGCTTCGCCTTCCACAGCCAGCTCTACTTCCTGACGCACAAGTTCCGCCTCCACCTGGGGCTCGGCTCCGAGCACGGGACCATCGTGCTCGACCGGACGATCTACGAAGACGCCGAGATCTTCGCGAAGAACCTGTTCCAGACGGGCCTCATCAGTGAGCGCGACTTCGGGCTCTACAGCGAGCTCTACCAGGCGATGAAGCTCGCACTGCGGCCGCCCGACCTGCTCATCTACCTGCGCTGCCCCGTGCGTGCCATCCGCCGGCGCATCAAGCAGCGCGGCCGCCCGAGCGAGCAGGGGATCCCGACCGAGTACCTCAAGCGCCTGAACACGCTGTACGAAGACTGGATCGAGCGCTACACGCTCTGCCCGGTGCTGGTCTGGGACTCCGAGAAGAAGGACTACCTGACCGATCTCGTCGACTGGATGGACTTCCGCCGGCAGGTGCAGGAGCTCATCGGCGACGACGCCTCGCTTCCCCTCACCCCCCCTCGTCACGTCGGTCACTGATGCAGCAGAGCCCGTTGTACATCGCGGTCGAAGGACCGATCGGCGTCGGCAAGACGACGCTCGTGCAGCGGCTCGCCGAGCGATTCGAGGCGCGCATCGTGCTCGAAGCGTTCGAGGACAATCCGTTCCTCGCCCGCTTCTACCAGGACAAGGAGCGGTGGGCGTTCTCGACCCAGCTCTTCTTCCTGATGTCGCGCTTCAAGCAGCAGCAGGAGCTGGCGCAGCCCGACCTGTTCAGCCCGAACCTCCTGTCGGACTACTACCTCGTCAAGGACCGCATCTTCGCGGAGCTGACCCTGGCCGACCAGGAGCTCGCCCTCTACGAACGCGTGTACCGGTCGCTCGCGACGCAGATCCTGAAGCCCGATGTCGTCGTGTATCTGTCGGCGCCGCTCTCGACGCTGCTCGGGCGCATCGCGCGGCGCGGGCGCGACATCGAAAAGAACATGGATCCCGACTACTTGTCGGAGCTGGCGCGCGCCTATCAACGCTTCTTTGTGCGCTACGACGACACCGCCATCTTGCGCATCGATAACGACCGCCTCGACTACGCGTCGTCCACCGCCGAAGCGTCTGCCATCATCGACGACATCGTCCTGCGCATCCGCCGCCTCGCTCGCGAGGGGCGGGGTGCGCGCGAGGAGATCACATGAGCACCATCACCGAAGCACATGATCCCCAGGTGGCCCTGTCCAAGGCCTTCATCGGCACGGCCGGCCTCATCGGTGTCGGCAAGACCACGCTCGCCAACGCCCTGGGCGCGCACCTCGGGCTCGAGGTCCATCACGAGCCGCTCGAGGACAACGTCTACCTCGAGGACTTCTACGCCGACACCGGGCGCTGGTCGTTCGCGATGCAGGTGTACCTCCTGAATCGGCGCTTCCAACAGCACCAGGAGATCATCTGGCGCGGCCGCGGCGCGGTCCAGGACCGCACGATCTACGAGGACAGCATCTTCGCGCGCGTGCTGGTCGACATGAACCTCATGCACCCGCGCGACTACGAGACCTACGTCGGTCTCTACCGCAACCTGTCGAACTTCATGTGCCGCCCGACCGCCATCGTCTACCTGCACGCGAGCCCGGAGAAGTGCCACGCGCGCATCGCCGCCCGCGGTCGCAGCTTCGAGAGCGTCGTCTCGCTCGAGTATCTGCAGCGCCTCTACCGCGCCTACGAGGAGTTCGTCGCGAACATCGCCAACACCGTGCCGGTCATCCGCGTCGACTGGGAGAACTACGGCGACACCGAGCGCCTCGCGGACGCCATCACCCGCGAGGTCACGCGCGCGAGCTACCTGCGCGACGTGCGGCTATAGTTTTTCGCGGATTCTGGTGGCGATAGGGCGGCGAGGGCGTGGTTGACGTGGCGGGCCGGTGGGTCTAATGCGTGGAGATCTGGAGGGACTCGCAATGGCCGACGACGAACCGTCCGACAACGCCACGGTGCAGATGAGCGCCGAGCAACTGAAGCGCCTGCATGCCGAGCTCGCGGCCGCGAACGCGCGGGCGACGGGCGCGAGCGACGCGGCGGCAGAGCAAGCACGTGACGCGGCGGGCGAGGACAGGGCTGATGAGGCCTACGCTGAGAGCGAGGCGGAGTTCACCAGCGAGGCGCCCGCTGATGAGGCGTATGCAGAGGAAGAGCCAGAAGCCGACGTAGCGCCTGCGGCTCCCGTTGCCGGCGCGTCGGTCGCCAAGAGCCCGAAGCTCGCGAAGAAGGCGCCGCCTGCGGTTGCTCCAAAGCCCGCCAAGGTCGAGAAGGCGCCAAAGCCGGCGCCTGCGCCCAAGCCGGCCAAGGTCGCGAGCGCCGGCGCGGAGGGCGGCGGTGGACTCTTGATCGTCGGTGGCATCGGCGCCATCGTTGCGGGGCTGTCGGTGTGCTTGCCGATCCTCGGGCAGATGCAAGGCATGACCGGTGAGCCGTGGCCGATCATCGGCGGCACCATCGGCATGACGCTGGGGCATCTGCTCGTCGGCCTCGGCATGTTCGGCGCGGTGTCGCGCACAAACGGCGTCGCGGCCCTCGTCGGCACGCTGCACCTGCTGGCGATGGCGGGGCTCACGTTCTTCATGTTGGCGCTGTTCCGGGTGGTCGAGCTCGACGGCGACCTCGTGCGCTACGTGACGCTGGCGCCGGCCATCCTGCCGGGCACGGCGTGGCTCTTGTCGGGGATCTGGGGGCTCGCCTCGGGGGCGGGCGCGATGGGGATTCTGCACGGCGTCTTCTCGTTCCTCGGCGGCGGGGCCATGATCGGCCTCACGGTCGGTGCGCTCGCGGGCGCTTTCTCCGGCGAGGACGATGTCGCGATAGCGCTCGCGTTCGGCGGGCCTGGGCTCATCTTCATCGGCACCATCTTCCTGGCGATCGCGATGTTTGGCCGTCTGAGGCGGCCAGCCATCTGATATGGCGTCTCGCGATCTGACCCATGGCCCGGTTACGGCGCACTTGAAGGCGCTGTGGATCCCGATGCTGATCGCGATGACGCTGCAGTCGGCCTACGCGATCGTGAACCTCGTGTTCGTGACGCAGCTCGGTGACCGCGCCGTGTCGGGCCTGGCGATCACGATTCAGGCGTTCTTCATCATCCTCGCGGTGGGTCAGGTGCTCGGGCAGACCGCCCTGGCGGACATCTCGCAGGCCTACGGGCGGGGCGATGTCGCCCTCGCGCGGCGGTCGCTGACGACGTACACGCTGTTAGCGGTCGTGCTCGGGCTCGTGACGACGCTCGCCGCCTGGCTCGGGTCCGAGGCGTATGTCGGGATGTTCACCGACGACCCCGAGGTCTATGCCCAAGGCGTCGCGTACTTCCAGGCGAATGCGCCGACGTTTCTGCTGCAGCTCCTCATCATCGTGCTGTCGACGGCGGTGCGCGCGTCGGGCGACTTCGTGACGCCGATGCGTATCCTGCTGTTCTCGGTGCTCTTGAACGCGGCCCTCGACCCGATCCTGATGTTCGCGTTGGACATGGGCATTGCCGGTGCCGCCTGGGCGACCGTCATCGCGCAGGTCGTTGCGTGTGCGATCTATCTGGTGCGCCTACGCCCCAGCAATGCAGGCAACGACACGCGTGCGATCTCGTGGGGCAAGCCGTTCTTCGACCGGGCCCTCTTCAGACGCATCGCGACGCGCGGCGTGCCGGCGGGGATCCAGTTCTTCTTGATCTTCGTGCTGCTCGGCGTGGTGCTGGCCGGCATGAAGCCCCTTGGACCCGATTGGACGGGGGCCGCGGGTGGTGGCTTCCGCATCATCCAGCAGTGTTGGCTGCCGCTTGTGACATTGTCCTCGGCGGCGGCCGCGATGGCGGGACAGAACTACGGGGCGCGCAACATCGAGCGGGTCGCGGAGACGGCGAAAGTGGCGCTGCGTTGGGGCATCATCTTCGGCGTGGTGGCGGCGGCGATAGTGCTCGTCGGTGCGCCGTTGCTGGCCTACATCGCGGCGCGTGGCGACGCGCAGCACGCGCATGCGACAGCGTACTTCCGCTGGTCGGCGCCGATGCTCTTGTCGGCCGCGTTGACCTACATCCCGACGTTCATGCTGCAGGCAATGGGGCGCTCGTTCTTTCCGATGATGGCGGCGTTCCTGCGGGTGGGGCTGGTCGCGCTGTTCACGTTCACGATCGCGCCGGCTTACGACCTCGGTGGGGAAACCATCTTTGCCGTGACGACCGCGACCTCGTTTGTCGAGGGGGCGCTTGGCCTTTATCTGTTGCGTCGCTTCCTGCGCGCGACGACGTTCCCCCCGCCGATCGTTGTGCCGGCGTCAGCCTGAGGCGTCGCGAAAGTGGAAAATTCTTGCACCGGGTCGCGCCGACCGGCTAATCCCCGCGCCATGAAATCGCTGTACGTCGTCGTCGTCGGGCTCACCGCACTCTTCACCACCCTCACCGTGCCCGCGCAGGCGACGGTCGAAGGCTACATCCTCTACAACGTGCCCTACCAGCACCTGCAGGCGGACGACGTCTGTTTCATGCGCCTGCCGCTCTACACGAGCTTCGGGATCCCGACCGCCTCGGTGACGCTCGCGTCCCTCACGCCGACCGCGATCCTCAAGGACTTCCCCACGAGGTCCTACGTCAACGTGAACCTCGCGGCGCCAACGAAGCTGATGGTGCACACCTACGTGTCGGATGCGGTCACCGCAAACAACGTGTGGGAGTACACGATGAAGCTCAATGTGAGCGCGTTGTCGGTCGCCAACGGGACCACGACCGCGGGCCGCAGCGCGACCCTGAAGGCCGCCAAGCTGGCGCTCCTGGCGATCGCGCGCAACATGGACAACATCTCGGACGGCAACTATCGATTGAAGGTGACGTTCACCGGCCTGCCGTCGCAGAACGCCCTTCCGGGCACCAGGCTCAATGCGACGACTGTCTTTGCGTACACCTCGACGAGCCCGTTGCTCATAGCGTACGACCGCGAACTCATCGATGTCGAAGGCAGCTGCCCGGCCGAATTCGAGTAGGTCGTCTATCCGGTTTGGGTTGGCCAGGGGTCGACGGCGAACGAGCGACGGAGCTTGGGGCTGTCGAGGGTCAAGACGCTCAGGTCGAGCTCGACGCCGAAGTCCGAAGCGAGCCGGCCGACGATCTCGGCGCGCGTACCAGCCACCTTCCGGGCCGAGCCCGGCGCGATGTACTCGACGGTCGTGTCGTCGTCGCGCAACGTGAGCTCGATGTCGGCGGCGACGTCGAGCTCGCCTTCGTTTGGACTCAGCCCGAGGAGGCTCAGCAGTTCGTCGCGTCGCTCGGGCGGGATCGAAGCGCGGCGGGTCAGGTCCTCGTCGTGTGCGAACGGGATCGTGAGCGGCAGCTCGGCGAGGCCACCCTGCTCGCGGTAGGTCCTCACGTCGTCGTCAGCGACACGGAGGGTCGCGTGGTCACCATGGGCTGACAGATGCACTCGTATTCGATGCTTCATGCTCTCTCCATAAGCTCGACGGGCAGGCAACGCCGTGGCGGGCTGTCCAACCTGTCTAGCAGCCGCGCACGAGCGCTATGATGATCACGATAGGAAGCGGGATCCCTATGGCCCAGAGCAGCACCATGGGTTTGATCTTTCCGGCCTGATCCCAAAGGTTGCGCACCTCGCGGCTCGCGAGCGCTTTGGCGCGACGGGCGCGCGACGTCACCGACCCGCCCAATTTTGTCGCATATGGCCCGGAAGTCACCGGGGTTTGGCGCGGGGGGATGGCATTGGGGTGAGGCCCGTGGCTGTTCATCTCGGTCTCCATGGCAGGCGGCGGAGCCGCAACGCGACACGTAATGCCAGTGCCGTGCCACAGAGCGCACGTGCTAGGGTCCGGGCCATGGATGACCTGCTCGCCTCGCGTCTGCGCGCCGAAGTGCTCCACATCCGGAGGAGCGACGGCGGCGTCGACCTCGTCGACCTCGTGCTCGAACGCATCACCTCGCTCGACTCGACCGAGGCGGTGGGACTGCAAGCCGCGGCCGGCAGCGCGCCGTCCGATCTCGTGGCGCGACTCGCGACGGCCGGCCTGTTCGAAGGACCCGAAGCCCAAGCGCACCGCCAGAGCGCCTGGGCTGCCCGCACCGTGCGCCGCCCACGTCCGGTGGAGGGGCTCGTGGGCCCGGTACCCGGCGACTGGTCGCTCGCGCACGAGCTGCCCGAGGTCTTCGCCGACCTCTGGCGCACACCCGAGCGCTGGCGCCGCCTCGCCGAGGACCACGCCGGTGGCCAACGTTACCTCGCACTGCCGGGGCTCCTCAGCGCGTCCACTGCTGCGCGCATCCGGAACGAAGTGCTGGCACTCCCGTGGGTGCGGCTCACGACCGAGCTGCTGTCGGCCGAGCGTCACCTGCTCGGCAAGGACGATGTGCCGACCTGGCTCGACCTGCTGCAAGGGGACGTCTTTCGTGCGCTGGTGTCGGCCGTGCTCGGGCGAACGATGCCGCCCGGGCTGGTGGTCAATGCGTGGCGCATGGGGCGTGGCGACCTGATGGGGGTACACCCCGATGGCCGCCTCTACTTCGGCACCCTCTCGCTTGGCCTGGCGGAGAGCTGGGCCGCTTCGGACGGTGGCGCCATCGCGTTCGGCGAGCCCCAGCCGGGCGGATTCGTCGTTCGTCAGAGGTGGTTCCCACACCTCGGTGACGCGTGCCTGTTCGCGCCCGACGGCGACACCTGGCACGCCGTCGAAGCGGTGCGCGGCGAGCGCGTGCGGCACTCGCTGACGGGCTGGTGGGTCGACCCAGACGATGGGCTCACGCGTGGGGTCGCAGGTTCGCCTTCGGCTGCCTTGCCCAAGGCCGCAGGTTCGCCTTCGGCTGCCTTGCCCAAGGCCGCAGGTTCGCCTTCGGCTGCCTTGCCCAAGGCCGCAGGTTCGCCTTCGGCTGCCTTGCCCAAGGCCCGCGGCTGATGGTCTGGGTGCTCGGGCTGAGCGGGTCGCACAACGGCGCGGCGGCGCTGTATCGCGACGACGAACTCGTGTGCGCGGTCCAGGAGGAGCGGCTGAGTCGGAAGAAGCGCGCCGTCTTGTACCCCGGTCGCGCGAGTCTCGCGGTTGATGCACTGCTGGCCGATCAAGGGCTCACGCCGGCGCAGATCGACCTCGTCGTGGCGGCGCCACTGGTCGACCCACACCTCGACGAGCAACGCCCGGAGTTGCACCCAACACTCGGTGGCCGCCCGCATCGCACGATCTCGCACCACCTGGCGCACGCGCTGTCCGCCTACGCGTGCTCGGGTTTTAGCGATGCGACGGCGCTTGTGGTCGATGGCCTGGGCTCGTTCGCGCGCGACCTGCCAGCCGCCGAGCGTGCGGTCGTACTCGGGGCCGAGGCCGGGGATGGCGCGCTGCGCGAGACGGTATCGATCTATGCCTGCGACAGCGGCCGGCTCGTGCCGCGCGAAAAGCACCTTGGTCGCACGGGCTTTGCACCTCTTGCGCTGCCATCGCGGCTCGGGCCCTTTGCGAGTCTCGGGCTCATGTACCAACAGGTCGCGCGGCTGACCTTCGGCAGCTGGGACGCGGCTGGCAAAGTAATGGGGCTCGCACCCTACGGAAGGGCACGGATTGGGCGCAGCGCGTTCTTCGACATCGCCCGCGATGGCAGCCTCGTGTTCAAGGACGATGCGCTCGGGGTCGCTGGCGCGTTGGCCGATCTTGCGGCGGCGTATCCGGTCGACGCCGAACGCCATGCCGACCTCGCCGCAGCGACCCAGATTGCGTTGGAGGAAGGGCTCCTCCACCTCGTGGCGCGCGCACGTTCGGCGACATCGTCACGCCGACTCGTGTGTGCGGGCGGGGTGTTCCTGAACAGCGTGGCGAACGAACGCATCGTGCGCAGCGGCCTCTTCGACGAGGTCTTCGTCGTGCCGTTTGCAGAAGACTCGGGCACCGCGGTTGGCGCCGCGTTTCATGGGGTGACCGAGCTCCTTGGGGCGCGTGCAGGTCGCCGTCTGGAAGCCGACGCGCTCGGTCCACGGCCGACCGACCATAACGAAGCCATCGCGCTTGCCCAGGCACACGGGGCGACGCTTGGCGACGCGAGCCCCGCCGCGGTCGCAGAGCGCATCGCTGCAGGCCAGGCGGTCGGCTTCTTCGCCGGTCGCAGCGAGCTCGGTCCGCGGGCGCTCGGTCAGCGATCGATTCTATTCGATGCACGTCGCCCCGATGGCAAGGCCGAGCTCAACCGGTTGAAGGGGAGGGAGCCGTTCCGACCGTTTGCGCCGGCGGTGCTGCTACCCTACGCCAGCGAATGGTTCGACCTCGGCCAGGTGAACGAGAGCCCGTTCATGCTGCGAGTGGCGGCCGTGCATCCTGAACGGCGCCGGTTAATCCCGGCGGTCACGCACGTCGACGGCAGCGCGCGGCCGCAGACGGTCCGCCCCGGCAGCGGTCCGCTGGCGGCTGTCATTGCGGCGTTCCATGCGGCGACCGGTGTGCCGATGGTGCTCGACACGTCCTTCAATCGCGCGGGCGAGCCGATCGTCGAGAGCGCGTGCGACGCGGTCCGCACGTTCCTCGCGTGCGAGCTTCAGGCGCTGTGGCTCGACGGCGTGCTCATCGCCAAGGGCGCGAGGCGGCCGTGAGGACGCGTTGGTCGGGTCACGCGCTCGCGCGGCGATCGAGCTCGGTCACGGCCCGCTGTCCGGCCGCGCGGCCTTCGGCGATGGCTGCGCGCACGCGCTCGCGATCGAGATCCCAGGCGCGCACCGCGAGTGGACGTGAGGGCTTGACGGTGATGACGCGGGCACCGTTGCCGACCGACTCTGGGTGCACCCTGGGCTTGAGCGGGCGCGCGAGCGCCGTACCGTCGAAAGAAGGAACGACCGCCAGAACGGTGGTGGCGCCGCGCGCGACGACGGCAGCGATCGGCAGGTTGTCGGTGATGCCGCCGTCGATGACGAGTGCGCCTTCGAGCCGGATGCCGCGACCATAGAGCACCGGGAAGAAGCACGAGCCGAGCACGGCCGTGACGAAGTCGGCCTCGTCGCGACTCGAGCGCACAAGCGAGCGCAGGTCACGCAGGCGCGTAACGGTGCACAGTGCTTCGAGGGGGGCGGCGCGGAGGTCCCCGTCGCCCAGCGACTCGCGCAACGCGTCACCAACGATGGTGCTCATGTCGAAGATCGATCGGTTGTGCAACGCGCGCCGCCACGAGACGATCGAACGACCGCTCGTACGTTCCCACAAGTCGGCCATCGCGGCGCCGTGCCCGGCCGCCATCGCGGCTGCGACGATCGAGCCCGAGGAGGCGCCGGCGGTGATGCCGACCGGCACGCCGGCAAAGACCAGCGCCTCGGCGACGCCAGCGTGAAAGGCCGCCCGGCAGGCGCATCCTTCGAAGACCACGGCGATCATCGATACCGACTCAAGGCCGCGAACCGAACTTACGGCCGGCGCGGTGCTTCTGACGCCAGGCGGCCAGCTCGATGACCTCGGCCTCGCCGCGATCGGGCGGTCCCGGGGCGTCGGGGCCCGAACCCTTTGCCGGTTCAGGCCGACGGGCAGGGGCTTCGGAGCGCGCGAGACGTCCGCCAAGCCACCAGCAGAGCGGAAACACGATGACGAACGCGAAGGCCTCGAAGAAGAACATCGTGAGCCAGCCTACCTGCCAGTGGCGCATCACTGCCAGCACCACCTGCGCGAGACGACCGATCGCCTGGGCATCACCGGTCGCGTCTGGGTGAGCCGCCACCTCCCGGTTTTGCTGAAGATGGCTCGCGGAGAAAAGACTTGAACGCCAGACGCAGGTCCCTACGCTCGCAGCCCGACGCGGCCCGAACCCGCGGGGCATTGATGCGTTTTCCGACCACTCCAATTCAAGGTCGCACCGTGACAAGCATCTCGAAGGCGCGCGACGAACATGGGACGGAACCCGTCTCAGCACGTATCCGTGCGCGGATCCAGCGAGCCGACCAACGCTTCCACGCCAACGACAATATCGCCGCGTTCCTCGAACCGGGTGATATGGAGGCACTACTCGAGGAAGTGGCCGCCAAGATGGACGGCGTGCTCGAGAGCCTGGTCATCGATACCGAGAGCGACCACAACACGCACGGGACCGCGCGCCGCGTGGCCAAGATGTACTTGAAAGAGGTGTTCGCCGGCCGCTACTCGGAGGCTCCACCGGTCACCGAGTTCCCGAACGTCACGCGCCTGAACCAGCTCATGATCGTCGGACCCATCACGGTGCGCAGCGCCTGTAGCCACCATCTTTGCCCGATCATGGGGAACATCTGGATCGGCCTCATGCCCAACGAGCACTCGAACCTCATCGGGCTCTCGAAGTACACGCGCCTCGTCGACTGGATCATGAGCCGGCCTCAGATCCAGGAGGAAGCGATTACCCAGGTGGCCGATCTCCTCATGAACAAGGTGACGCCCGACGGGCTCGCCGTCGTGATGGAGGCCGACCACGCGTGCATGCACTGGCGCGGCGTCAAGGACTCGGCCACGAAGATGACCAACAGCGTTATGCGTGGTTCCTTCTTGAAGGACCCGTCGCTGCGCCGTGAATTCCTGTCGCTCATCAACCAGAAAGGCTGAGGTCGCCATGCTCGTCCGCTGTCTCTACGCGAGCCGCGCAACCGCCCCGATCCCCGGGCCGATGCTCGAATCAATCCAGGCCCAGTCACGCCGCAACAACCTCAAGAACGGCATCACTGGGATGCTGTGCGTGAGCGACGACATCTTCATCCAGGTGCTCGAGGGCGGTCGCGACGAGGTCTGCGACTTGTTCAACGCGATCGTGCGCGACGAGCGCCACACCCAGGTGCGCATGCTGGTCTTCCAGGAGGTGTCCGAGCGACGCTTCGCTGCCTGGACGATGGGCCAGGTCAATGTCGCCAAGGTCAATCCGTCGTTGCTGCTGAAGTACTCGGACAAGGCGACGCTCAACCCGTTCACGTGTTCCGGCCACGCGACCATGGCGCTGCTCGAGGAGCTCGTCGCGACCGCGGCGATCGCGACCCGCTCCGGCTAATCTAATAGAGCCAACGAGGGCCTCTCGGCAGGGCGCGAACATCAGTGCAGTGGAGCCCGTAGCTCGCCCTCGCGAACGCCCAGGTTCCCGAAGCGATGGTAGTCGTGCGAGACCGTCTGCTCCTTGAGATAGTGGAGCAGCTCGACGCGACCGACCGACACGACGGGCTCGCTCGCGAGGTGAACGCCGCGCTCGTGGCATTGCTTGGCCAGACCCGGCTCGACCGTGCCGACCACTCGCACGCGCTCGATCGCGGGGCGCGTAAGCATCGCCACGCTGGTTTCCACGACCGCGCCGAGGCGCCGCACCCACGGCAGCTCGGTCATCGCGTCGGCCGCGCTCACCACGAGCGGCGTGCCGCAGGTGACTGCTGCCAGCACCACCCGGTCGGCGTCGTGCTCGCGTGCCTCTCGCCCAAGGCGCAGCACGATGCCGCGCAACGGTTGGTAACGAAGGATGTTGTCCTGTCCGAGCAGGCGCATTGGGTCATTGCCCTGCGCAAAGTGCGCAGCGTACGCCGCCGCATAGTCGGGCACGCGCGCGTTGTCGGGCTCGCTCACACGCGCGAGCTGCAGCACATAGTTCGGTCCACCAGCCTTGGCGCCCGGCCCAAACACGCTCGCCTTGCGGCCGCCAAAGGGTTGACGCAAGACGATGGCGCCGGTCGTCGCACGGTTCACGTAGAGGCAGCCGGCGTCCATGGCCGCCACCCAGCGCGCGATTTCGCGGTCGTCCAGCGACTGGATGCCGGCCGTCAGCCCGTAGGCGACGCCATTGGCGATCGCCAGCGCGTGGTCGAGGTCGTCGGCCCGCATCACGCCGAGTACCGGCCCGAAGAGCTCGTTGTTATAGGTGCGTGAGCCGACCTTCACGCCGAGCTTCACGCCCGGCGACCAGAGGCGTGGATTGGTGTAGGCAACGGGCGCGACGAGCCACGATTCGCCAGGCTCGAGCGATGTTAGCGCCCACGCGAGGTCGCCCCGCGGCTCACGGATGAGCGGCGTCACCTTCGCTTCCGGCCGCCACGCCGACCCGACCGGCAGGCTGCGCGTCGCGTCCGCGAGCCGCTGCATGAACCCGTCGTCATCGTAGAGCGCCGCCTCCACGATGAGTAGCGACGTCGCGCTGCACTTCTGGCCGGCGTGCCCGAACGCCGAGTGTAGCGCGTGCTTCACAGCGAGGTCGTGGTCGGCCATCTCCGTGATGATCATCGCGTTCTTGCCGCCGGTCTCGGCGATGAGCGTCGCCTCGTCGCGGTCTTCGCGCAGCGCCAGGAAGCGGCGCGCGGTCGCGGTGCTGCCGGTGAGAACGACGGCATCGACGCGTGGATGCGAGACGAGATGGGTGCCGACCGGTTCGTTGGCACACGGCACGAACTGCAGCACGGTGCGCGGCACGCCGGCGTCCCAGCACAGGCGACAGAGCGCCTCGGCGACGCGCGGCGTCTCGGGCGGCGGCTTCATGATGACCGTGTTGCCCGCGGCCAGCGCGGCGAACACGCCACCCGCCGGAATGGCCAACGGGAAGTTCCAGGGCGGCGTCACGAGCACGACACCACGCGCGCTCAGGTCGAGCCCTTCCGCGATGAGCCGCGGCCATTCGTCGAGACCGCGGGCATAGTATTCGGCGAAGTCGATAGCCTCCGACACCTCGGCGTCGCCCTCCGGGATGGCCTTGCCCGCGTCGCTTACCATCAACGCGACGAGCTCGCCGCGCGCCCCTCGCAGCGCTTGGGCGCAAGCCGTCAGTAGCGACTGACGGGCTGCGATGCCAGCGGCTTGCCAACCGGCGACCGCCGCGTGTGCGGTCGTGACTGCCAGGTCAGCCTGCGCGATCGTCGCCTGCATCCATTGATAGGGTACCGCGCCCGGCCGCGACGGGTCGACCCCGTCGGCCCAGATCTCACCTTCGAGCGCCGCGCCTCCGACCTGCGCCACCACCCGCCCCGGCGGGGTGGACTGAAGTCGCGCCAGCTCGGCCGCAATCCAGCTGCGCGCCGCGGGCAGTGACCAGTCAGTGTCCGGCTCGTTCTCGAACGCGGCGCCGACCGTTGCGACCGGGGCCCTCAGTCCAGGCTCCGCCATCCTTGCGGAGGCCTCCAGTCCAGGCTCCGCCATCCTTGCGAAGGCCTCGCGCACGGTTCGTCGCGGCCCCTGAGAAACGACGTCGCGGTCGCGCACGGCGGCGAGGAAGCGGTCGCGTTCACCCTCGAACGCGCCACTGCCGACCTCCATCCCGAAGCTCGCGCGCAGGAAGTTGTCGGGCCCGGTGTTCTCGTCGAGGCGCCGGATGAGATACGCGATTGCCGCGAGCAGGTCGCGGTCGTCGGCGGTCGGCGCGTACACCATCAACGTGCCGGTGACCGCCTGCACGACGCGCGCGAGCGGTGCGGCGATGCCTTCCAACATCTCGAAGCCGACGCCTTCCGGGTTGCCGCGCGCGGCGCGTAGCACCATCGCCCAGGCGAGGTCGAACAGGTTGTGACTGGCGACGCCGATACTCGCGACGTGCGCGTGTCCAAGGCCATACGCGACCAGGCGCTTGTAGTTCGCGTCGACGTCGGCCTTGGTCCGATAGGGGGCCTGCGCCCAGCCGTGCAGGCTGGCGTCGACGCGCTCCAGCGCGAGGTTCGCGCCCTTCACGAGTCGGATGTGGATGGGCTTTCCGCCGGCCGCCACGCGTCGTGTCGCGAGCGCGACGAGGCGCCGCTGCACCGGGTGCGAGTCGGGCAGGTAGGCCTGCAGCACGATGCCGGCGCGCGCCGTATTGAACTCGTCGTGCGCGAGTAGTCGCTCGAAGAGCGCGACGGTCAGCTCGAGGTCGCGATACTCCTCCATGTCGAGCATCACGAGCTTTGGCCGCACGCCGGCCGCGTCGGAGATCGGATGGCGCAGTGCTACGCGGTACATTTCGGCCACGCGCTCTTCGAGCACGGCGAGCGTCTCGTCCCAGGCGAGCAGATTGATCTGCGATGCGATCGAGCTGACCTTGACCGACACCGACTCGATGTCGGGTCGCGCCAGCGTTCGCAGGTACACCGCGTGGCGCGCGCGGGCCTCGTCCTCGCCGAGGATGGCCTCGCCGAGGTGGTTCAGGTTGACGCGAATGCCGCTGGCCGCACGCTCGGCGAGTGCCTTCGCGAGCTCTGGATCGGCGGCCGGCAACGACACGCGCCGCACCTCGTAGCGAAGCCGCGCCAACACCTTGGGCACGAGCCAGCGCGGGAACGCGCCACCGAGGGTCTTGAACGCGCGCAGCTGCACACGCTCCCACGCCGAGAAGTAGCGAGGCACGCCGTGCAATGACAAGAGGTGGCGCAGCTGCTCGGCCACCCGCTCGGGGCGCTTGGCCCGCAACGCCTGGTCGGTAAACGCGAGCGTGAACAGCCGCCCCGCCTCGTCCTCCATGAGCCGCGCCAGGCGCGCCTCGGCGGCCGCTTCGGCCCGTCGCCGCTCGGAGCGCGCCAGCGCGAGCAACTGTCCCGCCAGCGCGACCGCTTCATCGGCCAGGCCCGGCGCCTCGAGCCCAGTCCCGTTGAGTCGCCCGAGTCGCGCACGCACGTCGCCTAAGAGTGCTTCATCCATCTGGGAAGCATCGCGCTTTCGCCGTGCGCTGGCGAGTTACTGGGAGACCCGGAGATTACCCAAGGTGTGGGCCTCGTCCAGGTGGCGCGCGGCGGCCATCATCTCGCGCTGGTAGGTCATGCTCAGGGCGAGCTCCTGACCGCGTCGCGCGATGGCGGCTGCCTCGTCAGGGTGGCTGCGACACCACGCGATGCGCGCGACGAGGTCGCTCATGTCACCCGCGACCGGGACGTAGTGCTGCCACGCGCCGAGCCGGTCCGAGTACCACTGGCGATAGCCCTCGAGCGAGTCGGGCTTGAGCACACAACAGCCGAGCAGGAGCCGCGTGAACGTGCTCGACCAGGCGAGCGTGAAGCCGTCGACCGCGATGTGATAGCGCACGTGTGTCCAGGCCCTGGGCGACACCCACTGGTCGAAGACGCCGGCCGCGCCGAGGCGCGCCGCGTGGACCTCCGGCTCGTCCGAGGCGACGACCCGCGACAGCTTGACGTCGCAGCCGGGGATGTCGCGTAGCGCGAGGCACATGCGCGTACGCAGGATGAGCTGGGGGTCGTCGACGCGCATCGCGTGCCCGCTGATGATGCCGCGACCGGTGGTGACGCCGCGCCACAAGACGAGGTCCTTACGTTCGCTGAACGGTGGCGCGCGCACCGCGAGGGCGCGGGTGCTGGCGTAGCCACGGCTGGCGACGAAGTCGTGGTCGGGCACGAGGATCCCGCCTGGCACCTTGCCGCAGTAGCTCACGATGCCGCAGTCAGACAGCTCGCCGTCGGAGACCTCGGCGATGCCGCGCACGTCGCGCTCGCAGCGCGCGAGGATCTCGATGAGCCCCGGGAGGCGGTCCATCAGCCAGATGTGCTTTTCCCCGAGGCACGCCTCGCTCGCGGTCAGCACCAGGTCGTGGCCGTTGCGCGCGAACGCGATGTAGTCGCGCTGCGGGCTGTCCTTCGGCAAGATGTCCTTGCGGGTGAGCACCGTCGTGTTGGCGATGGCGCCGGTCGTCTTGCGCAGCCCGTCGGAGAGGCGCCAGCGCAGGATGTCGAAGCCGGTCGCCTGCAACAGCGCCGCCCGCCCGCATCGCTTCATCACTTTCCGCGCTCGCGCGCGCACGTCTTGGATCCGCATCCGATGACCTCGACCGAGAGCCCCGCGAGTACTACAGGCTGGCCGCGGTGACCAGGCGCCGAGCGCGGCACAGCCCATCGCGGACGTCACTTTGCGAGAGCAGCGTCGCAAGCTTGAATGCCTCGGCCGGGCGGCCGGCCGGGATGACGACGTAGAGCGGCACCGAGGGCTCCTCGAAGCGCTCGAGCCAGGCGGCAATCTTGTCGCTGTGGGTCGTGAAGTCGCCCTTCACCGCCACCACGCCGAGCTTCTCGAACAGGTCGCGCGTCGCTTCCGTGTGGATCGCCGTCGCCTCGTTCACCTTGCAGGTCGTACACCAGTCGGCGGTGAAGTCGATGAACACCAGGTCGCCCTGCGCGGCGCGCTGTTCGACGTCGAGCGTGTCGAAGTTGTGCCAGGTCACGCCGGAGATTACCTCCGTGTCGGGCCCGGGCGGTGCCGGCTCGACGGATACGAACAGCATCGCGGCGGCGACCGCGACGGCGGCCGCAGCCAGGGGGCCCAGCACGCGCGCCGTTCGCCCGCGGGTCGGATCGCTGAAGTGACCATAGAGCCAGAGCGCGAACGACAGCACGGCGAGGAATACAAGGTAGGACACGAGCGCGTCGCGCGACACCTGCGCCGCGAAGATCGACAGCATGAAGACGGCCGTGCCGATGAGGAAGAAGCCCATCACCTTCTTGAAGGTGAGGAGCCACGGACCGGGCTTCGGCAGGAAGCGCCGCCAGCGCGGGAAGCGCGCGAGCACGAGGAACGGCGATGCGAGCCCGAGGCCGACGGCCAACAACAAGAGCGTCATCTCGAAGGGGGGCTGCGTAAACGCGAACGTCAGCGCCGGGCCAAGGAATGGCGCGGTGCACGGGGTGCCGAGCAGCACCGCGAAGATGCCGTAGTTGAACGAGCTTGCGTAGCCATGGGAGCTGGCGACCTTGGCGTCGAGATGATGCGCGCCGGGGAGAGCTATCTCGAAGACCCCGAAGAGCGACAGGCCGAACGCGAACACGATGGCGGTGAAGACGCCAACGAAGGTCGGGTCCTTGAACTGGAAGGCCCATGACGGTTGCTGCAGCGCGATGATGATGATCGCGAACACGAGGAAGCTGACGAGCACGCCGAGCGTGTACCAGAGACCATGGCGCCAGATGACCTTCGGCGTGTCCTTGGCCTGCTCGACGATGCCCAGGATCTTGAGCGAGAGGACCGGCAGCACACACGGCATCGCGTTCAGGATGAGGCCACCCAGGAACGCAAATACGAGGGCCAGCGCGAAGCTCGTCAGCGGGCCTTCGTGGGCGTCGCCGGTGTCCGCTTCAATGCAGGGGTCGGCGCCACCTGGAGCACGCCAGGCGCTCCGCGAAGCGTCGGTCGGTGGCATCAACGGCGCTGTCGCCTCGGCGGGCGTCGGCATCGGCACCCCCGCCTTGCGGGGCACGTCGATGTGCACATCGAACGTCACTGGCTGGCCGTCGCGCACGAGCTGCACGACGCCCTCGAGGCGCGACGCGAGCGCACCTTCGAGCGACGCCTTGCCCGCGAGCTCGAGCACGAGCTGCTGTGGGTCCGTCCCTGGCGAAAGCGCGTCAGTGTCGGCAGCCGAAGGCGCTACGGCTCGCTTGACGGAGGTGATCTCGAGTCCGTCGGTCGCTGGGAAGAACGACTCGATGAGGGGCTCGCGCACGGTGAGCGGCACGTCGGCTATGAACGTCAAGGTGATCGCCAGCGGGTCGCCCGGCGCGATCGGCGCGCTCGCGACCACGGCCTTCATGCTCAGGCCTTGCGGCGGCGTCTTCGCTGGGACCCGGGCAGCCCAGGTGTCGAACGCGGCGGCCTGACTCGAGGCGCGCTCGGCCTTGGGGCCCGTCCGCACCGGCAGCCGCAGCCCGACCCGGGCGCTGCCCTGGATGCAGTTCTCCTTGCACACGAGCCACTCGACCTTCGCCTCGAGCGGGACCTCGGTCCCTTCGAGCAGATCGTCGGGCACGCGCACCTCGGACACCAGCAGCACCTCGTTGTCGTAGCCAAACGAGCGCCCGCCGAGCTTGTCGGGGATGCGGCGTGGCAGCGGCCAGGCGACCGCATCGAAGTCGAGCCCGTCGAACGCGCTCCAGCGCACCTCGGTCGGGAGGCCGGTGTCGCCGGCGAACTTCCAGTAGACGTGCCATTCTGGATCGGGTCGGAGAAAGACGCCCAGACGGAACGTCTCGCCCGGGGCGACCGCGGTCACGTCGGCCACGAGCTCGACCTTGACCTTGTTCTTGCTGACGGTCGCGCTCGGCGCGGGTGCGGGCTCGCCAGCAGCCACGGGGCCTGGCGCCAGCGCGACAGCCGAGAAGATTGCGAAGGCGAAAAAGGCGCGGCTTGTCATCGGTGATTGTGCTCCCGGCCCGGCTCTACGCCGAAAGTGGGGGCCTGGTTACCACTACCCCTGCCCAACGTGTTACCGCGCGTTCACGTTCAAGGCGCGCGTTCGATGGCTTGCGCGCTGATCGGTACGACGTAGGCGCCGATCTGCAAGAAGACGACGTCGATGTCCTGATCGCAGTGGCGGGCGACGCCGACGACCTGACCGACGTCGCCGACCGCCGGCGCGTACTGGCCCCGGGCGTTGTCACCGCCCGTGTCGCCAGCCCCGCCACCGAGCTGGTCGCCGAACTTCGTGGGGCCGACCTTCACCCTCTCGGGCGACTTCACCTCGGGATGCGCGTCGACCGGCGCGTCATTGCCGGCGATCACCTTTTCGGCGATGCCGGCGAGGTCGGGACCTGGCTCTTTAGCACCCTTGACGATCACGCGGTCGAGTCCGTCGCCAACGCCCTCGGGGGTCTGGTTGCGGCCGCGCACGGTCGCGT
>Ga0105046_10003681_pt1 | contig 24361 bp, 22 predicted proteins | sample MAT03_FD_78385 | JGI IMG/M metagenome (GOLD analysis project Ga0105046, IMG submission 78385) | Freshwater microbial communities from Lake Fryxell liftoff mats and glacier meltwater in Antarctica - MAT-03 (megahit assembly) | ecosystem: Environmental > Aquatic > Freshwater > Ice > Liftoff...
GGTTTTCCAGCCGGTTTTTTGGCCCCGCTCGAACGCATCAGTCAACCTTGATCTCAATAGCCACCAAGACCTTCAAAGCAGTAGGTTTCCAACCTGAGCTACCACGAGCCATGCAAAACTCGGCTCGCTCAGGTTGGAAACCTGAGCTACGCCGCCCGTGAGCTAGTCACCGTGTCTGTGCGCAGATTCAACCAGCCCGTCACGTCGCGGTTCAACAGTTGCGAAAGCTCGCGAACTTCTTCTCGATAAGCCTCGCGAAGAAACTCGTAACTCGCATCATCCATCACGCGGCCGGCCGGAGTGGATTGATTAATCTCGGCGTCGAACTCCACAGGAGGGCGATAGCGAGTCGCATCGAGCCCGAGAAAGCTCATTGCCTCGCGAACGATCTTCGATGGATTCACCACATAATCGTCAAATAGGATAATCGAGAGCCGCTCGCGAGGAATGTTCTCCCAGAAGGCCCGAATCTGCCGCGAATATAAGCCCCGCTCCAGATATGCGAAGGGCCGATTCTCTCGAAGAGCCGGATCCAACTCAGCCGCGGCCGCCCGACTTGGCTCGGCCTGGAGTGCGTCCCAAAAAGGAAGTTGCTCGTAGCCGTGCTTCACCGTGTGCCAATAGGAAGAGTACGCCCGCACGATCGGATTGCGGAGCATGGCGAACAGGCGGACATTCGGTAAATCGCGGGCGATTCTCTCGGCCACCTGGCGATGACAGAGGTACGACGTGGAAGCTTCGCCCACGGCAAGTGCCTCGGCTGGAGCAGCGGCGAAATACCGTTGCGAATAGTATTGCAGCCCCTTGGCGTACTCGGCCTCACGCAGAAAAAAGTGCGGCTCCGGCCGCTTGGGCGGCATGAAGATATCCGCCTGATTGCGCAACGCGGCGGCAAAGCTGCTCGTGCCGCTGCGGGCTGCCCCGAGAATCAAGAAGTCCGGCAATCGCCCGGCCTGTTCCATGTCGGATTATCCTTGAGCGAGGAAATACATCTGGGCCTCAATCTCCGCGTAGCGCTCGATCTTCAAGCCTGCTTCTGCAAACCAGGCTTCGATTTCCTCCTTGCGATAGCGATACGCGAACGGAGGGTGATACCAATCGTAATTCACCAGCGTCGAAAACTCTTCGCCGAAAAGCGGGTTGAAGAAGCACTTCAAGAAATGGTTGTAGAAGAGTGTCTGCACTTTTTGCTCGCCGGCGGGAATGCCGAGCAATGGCAACGCTTCTTCGATCTTGACGGTCTGCTCGACTTGTTGCAGATATTTGCCGAGTAGCGTGAATTGCCGAACTGCCGCGAACGCGTCCTCCGGCGACATCGGCACAATCTTCTCGCGGAACGCGTCGTCCAGAGCCTCGCGGCCGGTGCTCTTTTTACGATAGACGCTAATGGCCATGCGTCCGCCGGGCTTCAATCGCGAGACTAGAGACTTGAACGACTTTGCCGGGTCCGGCGTGTGGTGGATCGCCTGCCGGCACATGATGTAATCGAATTGCACATCCGTCGGCAACGGCAACGAGATGTCCCATTTCAACAGGGCCCCGCTCTTCGCCAGCAACGGAACCTTCTCTGCGATCAAGTCGAGAGAGTGATGAATATCGGCCCCGACATAGCGAATCGTGTTCACCGTTTCCGCCGTCACCAGTTCGCGGGCAATGCCGCCAAAGCCGCAAGCCGCATCGTAGACAAATAATGGCTCCTTCGTGGTCTTCGCGCTAGCAAGGATTTCGTCGAACAGATCGGGCCAGCCCATGAGCCGGCCAGTGGTGACTGCTTTCGCCTTAGGGCTCTTCTCCAGGAAATCGAAGAACGAAACGTCGCGGCCCCATTGCAGCGTGTAATGCGCGTCGGTCTGGAAATCGCAGCCGCTTTCGAGATCCCACACGGCCCGCGAGCCGCCAGCGACGAATCCGCAGGTAGAACAAACGGGATGGCCCTTTTCCTCGGACCAGCGCATCCGCCCGCCGGAGCACTTCGTGCAGTTGAACCAATCGCGATTCGCCAATGCGTCCTGCATCGAAATTCCTCGTTACGCCGCCCGAGCAGCAGGCTGCTCCGAACTCGCTACTTCCGTCTTGGCCGGAACGCTGGCTGTCCCTGTGGATCGACCTCGCCGAGCCAGCACCATGCCTTCGTCGTTCGTCTTTGTGGAAAAGCCAATCGCTTGCAAGAACTCCGCGATCGCCAGGTGGATGGGAACGCCATCGCGCTCCACATGGCCTCGCGCGCCGATTCGCCGGGTATGGGGCAACATGGCACCGATCCCTTGAACCACTTCCAACTCGCTGCCATTAGTCTCGACCAGCACGAAGTCGATTCGATCGAGGCCATGCGCCCTGGCGATGTTCTCGACCGTGTCCACGCGTACGACAGTCGAGCCGCGATAGCGGTGCTCGTCCAAATGATCGGAAACGCCCCACCATTCGTATGACAAATGCTCCGCATTCAGATCCGCGAGCCGATGCTCCCGTTCACCACCGAGAAGGAAACGCAACTCGCCCGCTGCGTTCCACGCTCCCATCGGAACAACGGTGACGTGCGGATGGTTGCCATCCTCGAAGCGGGCTTGCAGGCTTTTCTGATTCTCCGGTGCCGGCTCCACGGCTATGACACGGCCCTTTTTTCCGACGGCCCGAGCGAGTCGGGCCGTCTCGTCACCGTAGCTTGCGCCCAGTTGAATAATCACGTGCCCTTTGCGAATCGGGTAGTTGTAAAAGAAGGTCGCGATGTATTCGAAGTAGCGATCGCGCAATTCCGTAATGTAAGCCCGGCGATGGAATGTTCGCCAGGGTCGAGTAAAGACCACATGCCGGAACGCTCGTTCGGGCCAGGTGCCGCTCGGCAGTAGGGCATACATCCAGGCGGTCAGTCGCCAGATGATCGGCCACACCGCGTGATAGGTAGCCAATGTCGCTTTGCGAACGTGACGGCTCACGAAGACCCGCAAGCGGTAGCCGCGCGAATGCAGGCCCCGATATCCTCGGTAGGCCAGCTTGCGGAACGATTGCGTTAGCGACATCCGATGCTCCACAAAATAGTCCACACACTCCGGGCCGTGAATGTATGTCCCGTAGGGTGGGTGAAGGCTTTGCGCAACCCACCATGTTCATCCCGGCGTCTGGTGGGTTCCGCAAAGCCTCCACCCACTCTACACCAAATAAGTCTCATGCTGACCGTGACGAGTACACTAACCCGCCGATCGAAGCGGTGACGCTGCCGCTACCGACTCTTCGTGAAAGATCACCGGCGGATCGTACACGGAACGAAACGCCGCGTTTCGATCCGGGTGCCGCACCGAAAAATGCGCGACCTTTTCCAAATAATGCAGCACATCCTCGCGGCTCCAGGGCCAGGCGAGATAGCGTACCGAGCAGGTCACGAAGTAGGTGCCAGGTGCCAGGTGCAACGCGGGAATCTCGTACTCCACCGTGCCACGCCCCTCGACCCGGCTGCCTCCCTGAAGAAAGCCATACTGGCTGCCATCGATCCCGACGACCGCATGATGCAGGTCGCTGTCGATCCGCACGAACGCGAATATTTTCTCGCGTTCGGACTTCCCTTCCCACTCGATGCGAACGCGGAACGGCTCGCCATGGTCGAACAAGCCCTTCTCGTTTCCGGCCGAGTCGAGCAGCTTCACCGACAAGATGCGCAGGTCTTTTCCGCCGACCGTGAATTGCCCCGTCTCGACCGTAGCCGCCAGGGCAGCCTTGCGGCTGGCTTCCTGATTTCTTTGTTCCGTATCGGTCCAGACGCTTTGCAAGTAAGCCGCTGCGACGTTCGTGGCTTTACCCTGATGCAGAATCTTTCCGCCGTCAATCCAGATGGCGCGCGTGCAGAGTTCCTGAATGAGTTGCATCGAGTGCGACACAAAAAACACTGTCGCTCCGGACGAACAAATCTCGCGGACTCGCAACATGCACTTGCTGACGAAGTAGGCGTCACCGGCCGCAAGGGCCTCGTCGAGAATCAGGATCTCTGGCTCCACGGAGATGGCCGTCGAGAATGTCAGCTTGGCCTTCATGCCGCTGGAATAGGTGCGAAACGGGCGATCGATGACCTCGCCGAGTTCGCTGAAGGCCACGATGCTGTCGAACTTCTTTTCAATCTCTGCCCGAGTCATGCCGAGGCACATGCCCCCCATGAAGATGTTCTCGCGGCCCGTGTATTCGTCGTGAAAGCCGGTGCCGAGTTCAAGAATCGCGGAGATACGCCCTTGGACGTCCACGTCGCCGGAGGTCTTGTCGAGAGTGCCGGCCAGAATCTTCAACAGCGTGCTTTTGCCCGCCCCGTTGCGGCCGATGACGCCGACAACTTCGCCCTTCGCGACTTCGAAGGAAATATCGCGAAGCGCCCAGAATTCGGCGTGTTTGGATCGGCCGGTGACCATTTCGGTCAGCATGTCGCGCGGCCGGGTGTAGATCTTGTACACCTTGGACAGGTTATGAACGCGAATCGCCGTTTCAGGAACGCTCATAGCACACTCCCGAAGTGAGTTTGCAATCGGCGAAAGAGACCCAGGCCGACTGTGAACGAAACGAGAGCCCCCAGACCGAAGATCAACCAGGACCAAGGATGTTCGAAGCGACCGAAGTACAGCGCATCCTGATAACACCAGATCATGTGGCTGAAGGGGTTGAATTCAAGGATCGGCCGAATCTGGGCCGGCACCCATTCGGGCAGATAAACGACCGGCACAAGATAGATTCCGACCACGGCGAAGACCTGCACGAGTTCCTTGATGTCGCGAATGTACACGCCGAGCGCGGACACGGCGAAACTGATGCCGACCATGACCATCAGATGAAAAGTCCAGAGTAAAGGAAGCAAGGCATACGTTGCGGGAATTCCACCACTTGTAATTAGCACATAGATCGCGAGGCACACGGTTCCGACAAACTGCGTCACGAAACAAACGAGCACGGATTTCACCGGTAGCACTTCAAGCGGAAAGACGACTTGCTTGACGAGATTCGCACTCGATGTGATGACAGTGCTGCTCTTGCCGAGAGCTTCCTGAATCGCAAGCCAAGGGATCAGACCAGAAAGCAAATAGGCCGTGTAATCGAGGGGCATTGCCCGCGTGGCATCAACTCGCAGGTTCAGCACGATCCGGAACAGAAAGATAAAGACGAGCACATGGACGAGCGGATGCCCGATGGCCCAGACCGAGCCAAGCATCTGGCGCGTGTAGCGATCGGTGACCTCGCGCTTCGCCAAGGCGAGCGTTAGGCTCCGATTCCGGTAAAGGCGGGCTACGCCCTCGACCGCCAACGGGATCAGGCTGACGACTCGCATAATTGTTTCTTGGCGAGCGGAGCGGCGTAAGCCGCCCGATGAAGCAACAACATCGGGCGGCTTACGCCGCTCCGCTCGCCTTTGAGTTAGGCCGCTCGCGATTGTTTCCAGTTCGAATCCTTCATCCGCCAATCGACGACCGATTTCAGCCCCGCGTCGAGCTGCACGCCCGCACGGAAGCCAAGCATTTTTTCAGCCTTGTCGATGCTGCCCAGCCGCGACGTCACGAAGATGTGCTGCTGCGGATGATATTCCGGCTTCAGAGGCGAACCGGTCAACGCGAGGAGCTTTTGAACGAGTTCGTTGATCGTGGTCGAGGTTCCCATGCCGACGTTGAAGAACTCGTCCGCACAGTCGGCCTTCATTCCCAGGATGTTGCATCGGGCAACGTCCTCGACATGGACGAAGTCGTAGGTCTGACTGCCGTCGCCGTGGATCACGGGCGGCAAGCCTTGCTCGATGCGATCGAGAACCTTCATGATGACGCTGACATAGGTGCCCTTGTAGTCCATGCGGGGGCCATAGACGTTCATGTATCTCATGCCGACGTATTGCTGCTTGTGAGTCTCGTTGTAAGCCCGGAAGAATTGCTCGCCGGCAATCTTGGTGGCTCCGTACATCGTGCGGTTATTGAATGGATGCTCTTCAGTCATCGGCGTAGACAGGGCGTTGCCGTAGACTGACGCGCTCGACGAATAAACGATTCGCTTCACGCCAGCGAGGCGTGCCGCTTCCATCACGTTGAAGGTGCCGACGACGTTGACTTCGATTGCTTTGCGAGGTTCATTAACGCATTCGCCTAGCCAGAGCGCGGCAAGGTGAAACACGCCATCCACGCCTTCGGTCGCTTTCTGCAAAGCGGGGAAATCCGTGATCGTCCCCTCGATCAGCTTGACCCGAGGGTCCTTGAGCGAGTTAGAAATGTTGTGCTTCTTGCCGCGGACGAGGTTCTCGAACACCCGCACTTCCGCGGGATTCTCGGCCAAGAGCTGATCGACGATGTGCGAGCCGATGAACCCGGCTCCGCCGACGACGAGAATCTTGCTGCCTTCGATTTTCATTGGGACTCGCTCCGTGTCTGGTTTCGTCTTCATGGCTCGTAGGGTGGGTGGAGGCTTTGCGGAACCCACCAGACGCGAATGGTGGGTTCTGCAAAGCCTTCACCCACCCTACAAGAGGGTAATATTATCGCGGTTCTCGACATTCTTGCAAGCATTCCGAGTGTCGAGGACGCACTTGCTCTTTGCAACGACGTTTGCAAAATCAATTTTCGAGTGATCCGTCAGTACGATCACCAGGTCGCACTCGGCGAGGACTTGATCGCTCAGCGGGGCACATTCCATCGACAGGCCATGGCCGCGAAATTCCGGCACGTGCGGGTCGTGGTAAATCACATCGGCCCCGTCCTCAATGAGCAGCTTGATTACGTCCATGGCTGGGGATTCACGCCAATCGCCGACATCGCGTTTGTAGGAAACGCCAAGTGCCAAAATCTTCGAACGCGAAACGGCCTTGCCGATACGGTTCAGTTCGCGGGCGGCTTTCGTTCGCACAAACTCGGGCATCTTGCGATTGATCTCGCCGGCCAAGGCGATGAAGTGCGTATTGAAGTTGAACTCGCGGGCCTTCCATTCGAGATAGTGGGGGTCAAGGGGGATACAGTGCCCGCCGACGCCCGGACCGGGATAGAACGGCATGATTCCGAATGGCTTCGTGAACGCAGCGTCGAGAACTTCCCACACGCTGATGCCCATGCGATCGCACAACAACAGCATCTCGTTCACAAGTGCGATGTTCACGGCTCGGAACGTGTTCTCGTAGACCTTGACCATCTCCGCGGCACTGGCGCTGGAGACCGGCACGATGTTCTCGATGGCCTGCGAATAGAAGGCGACGGCCACGGTCTGCGAATTCGGGCCCACGCCACCGACGACCTTGTTCGTGTTCTTCGTGTTAAATCGCTTATTGCCTGGATCGACCCGTTCAGGTGAGTGGGCCAGGAAGAAATCTTGTTCCACCTTCAACCCGGACCGTTCCAGAATCGGCAACATCACTTCGTTGGTCGTGCCGGGGTAGGTCGTCGATTCCAGGCTGATGAGTTGGCCGGGACGGATGTGTTTCGCGAGTTCCAGCGTGACGTTTTCGACGTATTGCAAGTCGGGCGTCAGATTGATCGTCAACGGCGTGGGCACCGCGATGACGAGCACGTCCATGTCCTTGACTGTCGAAAAGTCCGTGACTGCCTTGATCTTCCCCTTGGCGACGAGATCACGCAGGTCGCTATCGACCACGTCTTCGATGTAATTGTCGCCAGCGTTGACCCGGCCCGCACGTTTGGGGTTCTGCTCGATGCCGACCACGCGAAAGCCGATCTTGGCATTCACCACGGCGAACGGCAACCCAACATAACCGAGGCCGATCACACCGATGATGGCCGAGTGATCCTTGATCTTGCCCATCAAAGTATCGACGCGCTTGGCGATGGCCGCATCCTGCTCGGGCGTGCGTACGAAGAGCTTCGCCGGCCCGATTTCGTGGAGCCAGTAGGGCATCGTTTTTGCGGGCAGCTTTCGTGCGGGCTCGGTCATGTGCTCTCCACCAATTTCTTTCGTAGGGCAAGCGTCTCGCTTGCCTTAGCTTCCGGGCAAGCGAGACGCTTGCCCTACGAATTAAGCAGCCTTCGTTGCCGTCTTCTCTGCCGCGAATGCCGCCAGCGTATTCACCACGTGCTGTTTCTGAGCGTCGCTTAACTCCGGGTAAATCGGAATCGCAATAGTTGTCAGGGCCGCTTCCTCGCTGTGCGGAAAATCGCCCACCTTGTGCCCCAAGTCCACAAAGCATTTCTGCAAATGCATTGGCACCGGATAATAGATTTCGGTGCCGATCTGATTGACCTTGAGGAAATCCTTCAAGCCGTCCCGATCTTTCACTCTGAGCACAAACTGGTTGAAGATGTGCCGCGATTCCACGATCGGTGGCGGCGTAATCACCGACCGAGTTGCCTTGTTCGATTCGATCGCTTTCGTGTAGAAAGCCGCGTTCGACTGGCGGGCGGCCGTCCACTGGTCGAGATATTTTAGCTTGACCGATAGCACCGCGGCGTGAATCGTGTCGAGGCGAAAGTTGCCACCTACTTCGTCGTGGTAGTATTTCACGTTGGCCCCGTGGCCACGTAATTTCACGAGCCGCTTGGCCAATTCATCGTCCTGGCAAGTCACCGCTCCCGCATCTCCAACGGCACCGAGGTTCTTCGAGGGGAAGAAGGAAAAGCAGCCGACCGTACCCATCGACCCGGCCCGCTTGCCCTTGTACTCGGAACCAATCGCCTGGGCGGCATCTTCGATCACGGGCAAGTTGTGCTTCTTGGCAATGGCCAGGATCGGATCCATGTCGGCACACTGGCCGTATAGATGAACCGGCATGATTGCCTTGGTCTTCGGCGTGATCGCGGCTTCAATCTTAAACGGATCGATGTTGAAGGTGGCGGGGTCGATGTCCACGAAGACGGGCTTTGCACCCAGTCGAGCGATCGAGCCCGCAGTGGCAAAGAATGTGTAAGGAGTGGTGACGACTTCATCGCCTGCACCGACATCGAGGGCCATCAGGCAAAGCACGAGCGCATCGGTTCCCGACGAGACACCGATACAGTGCCTCGCGCTGGAATAGGCCGCGATCTCTTTTTCGAGTTGTGCGACTTCCGGTCCGTTAATGCACGCTTGCGACTCAAGCACCTTATCGACGGCTGACCGAATCTCATCGCGCAACGTGGCGTACTGAGCCTTCAGATCGAGTAGGGGGACGGTGACAGGCTTGGTCATGCGATTCCATCCGGTCGGCAATGGGGACACATCACGGGCGTCTCGCGAAGGGCACTCCCCTTCGGAAACCGAAAGTCAGGTATCCTTCGGCAAAACAAGGAAGCGGACATAAATTCTACCGGCTTTCAGCATCCTGAATAGTCGGACTTGCCACGGACAAATTGCCCGGACGGAAAAGACTACCCAACCGAACTGAACCGGGCAAACTGTCCTTCCGGCACGAACTACCTAGAGCGCGCTACCGTGCCCAGTTTTACCAGCGTTCTATCGTAAACGACCGAATCGCTACCGACTTGCAACTTTTGGGCCGATATTTTCTTTCGTCCAAGGAGGGACGGACTCATGCGCATTTTGGCGACTCTGGGATGTTACGTTGTACTGGTGGCTTCAGCCTCGGCGCAACCACCTGCGAAGAATGGCTTTGCGACCGAGCTACCAAAGAAGGTTTCGCCCGAGCCCATCCCCGTCACGGTTCTGTCTGCTCCGATGGAGAACCATCGAATTCTTATTTCTACACAAACGTACACACCCCAACAGCTGCTTCGAATGGATGAATTTGAACTCTTGAAGATTTATAAGTGTGGTATCGCCAGCCCGGTACCGTGCGGCTATACCCCCGGAACGGTGATCTATAAGCCCGGAACCTGCCTTGCCGTGCCAGGATCCAAGATGTTCAAGTTCACCGCGTGGCAGGGCAAGTACATCACTTGCGGGACAATGACCAATCGGCAGTTCGGCGTGCCCGCAATCAAAGCGGCCATCAGCGACGGTACTAGCTGGATCGACGGCAAGCCATCGCTGATCTTCGATTACGAAGATACATCGCTGATCTGTTTCCGCTATCGCGATGAAGTGCGCGAAGTCTGCCCTGGCATCTATTTGGGCTGCATGCATCGACGAACAAAAGGCGAACCCGAGATCGCAGTTTGGTTCGCCCTGGATGCTCGCAAGCTGAAGGGCATGTGCCCGCTGGGGAAGTAAATTGGAGCCTGAAGCGTGAGCGAAGGTGGCTTGCCTTCGCTTACACTTCAGGCTCGATCCGACTACATATTCGCCGTAGACCCAAAGCGTTCCGCGAAGGCTACCGTGTCCAGGTTTGTGAATCCTGCTAGTGCCTTCAGTTTCTTCGCATCCGTCAGGTCGCCTGCTTCGAGTCGCACCATGTAACGCTTCGCGCACATGAACGATTCGCTGTCCACGTTCACTTTGCGTGGCCTCATTCGCTGCGTCTCCTTGTCAATCATGTCCTCGAATTTCAGCGGAATCATTTTGCCATCAACGAACGAGATGATCGCTCCGTACTTGTTCGACTCGTCGCCTGCAAGGAATCGGACTGCCCCATAACCTAAATCTCGCGTGTACTCTGCGTCGAACGGAATCGGGTCGGCACTGCGAAGTTCATAACCCAAGTCTTTGTCGATGAAGTCCACCTTCAGGCCGATCTCCTTGAGTCGCCTCTTCAGGAAATCCTTGATAATTCGACCGAATTCCAGTTCACCCAGGCGCAGATGCCCGTGATCGTCGCGCTCGATTCGGCCATAATGCTGGAGTTCGTCGCCCAGTGCCGAGACAAGCCCCTTCTCGCCGATCGACTCGATCAGGCCTTCGGCCAAGACCGCCACTCCATAGTCGCGTCCCATCACCTTTCGTTTCAGAATCGCGCCGATGATCAAGTCCGTCACTCCCTCAAGTGTGATCGTTTTCTTGCGAAATTCTTCCGGGATAATGGTAATCGTGGAGGCCGACGCCTTGCCGATGCCAAGCGCCAGGTGCCCGGCTGCCCGACCCATGGAAATGATGATGTACCACCGGCCCGTGGTCTTCGCATCGGCGTGGAGGGCTCGGGTCGTTAGTGTGCCATAATGGCGAGCGGTCTCGAAGCCGAATGTCGGCGTGCCTTCGGGAAGCGGCAAGTCGTTGTCGATCGTTTTGGGAACATGGCACACGCGAATCGACTGGCCGTCAGCGGAGTTCGCCCAGGGACCGACACGCTTGGCGACCTGTGAACCGGAAAAAGCCGTATCGTCGCCGCCAACTGTAACCAGGCAATCGATGCCAAGATCCTTGAACACGCCCAGCACCTTGGCCATGTGTTCGTCTTTTTTGGCCGGGTTAGTGCGTGCGGTGCCGAGAATGCTGCCGCCTCGCAGATAACTCGCTGCCACCTCTTCGACAGTCAGAACGCGGTTAGCAGTCGTGGAACCCTCGACGAGATGCCGAAAGCCATTCTGGAAGCCGACGACTTCCATGCCGTGCGTGATGATCGCCTCGATAGTGACGGACGAAATGACGCCGTTGATACCCGGTGCCGGCCCGCCGCCAACCAGAATGCCGAGACGCTTACCTTGCAATGAACTAGCCATGACGGTGTAATTCTAAGGGTGTAATGGGACGAAACCGAAGTCGTTAAAGTCGGGATTTGTAGCGAATTTTCAAGGGGGTAGTCATCTCTTGCTGCCCCGCGTCCAACGTGATTTTCTGCGTGTTCCGAACGACCCATTCGAATTCCAGTTTTCCTGTTTTTAAGTTTCGTGCCATGAGCCAATGGCTATGTTTTTGACCGCGGAACTACCCGTAAAAAGCGGGTACGTTCCACTTCGCCATCCGCACGCTCCGCTAACGTGAGGGTTCCACATCAAGAACGCAAATTCTCGAAACTTGCTGTGATCTCACGTTCGCGGAGTTTACGGTTCTTCCTCGTTACCGCCCTCTACCTCGCGGGCCGCCACGGCCTCGACCTCCTCCACCTCCACCATTTCCACCACCTCCACGATCGTCGCGGCCTCGACCACCTCGATCGCCGCCCCGGTCATCGCGACCGCGGTCGTCTCGGCCTTGTGGTGGTCCGCCCCGATCATCGCGACCGCGGTCGTCTCGGCCTTGTGGTGGTCCGCCGCGATCATCGCGTTCATCACGACGTTCGGGGGGCCTCGCCGCGGCCGGCGGTGCATTCAAACCCATGGGCACTTCGTGGCCGTTATTGTCGAAACCGCGAAGCTCCAAAAACTCCGGAGAAACACCCGGTTTGCCGTTGATCGAAACCGTCAGGCCGCCGGCGTCTTCCCACTTCAACATCTCGCGACGCTTCTTGTTCAACAAGAAATGCGCGACATCAGCGTGAACGGACAAATCGAGCGTCTTAGTCAACTTGCGATGAGCCGCGAGTTGGATGATTCTCATGACGTCAATGCACATGCTCAACGGCGTCTTGACGAGGCCCGTTCCCCGGCAGTGCGTGCATTCCTGATAGGCTGTGCGCTTTAGCGAGGTTTGCACACGTTGACGTGTCATCTCGATGACGCCAAAGGCACTGGTCTTCAGGATCTTCGTTCGCGAACGATCGCGGCGCAGGCCCTTGCGCAAGGTCTCTTCCAGGTTGCGACGGTGTCGTTCTTCTTTCATGTCGATGAAATCGTTGATGATGACGCCACCCAAGTTGCGAAGCCGCAATTGGCGGGCGATCTCGTTGGCCGCCTGAAGGTTTGTCTGGTAGGCGGTTTCCTCGGCATCGTCGCTGACGCGGAACGTCCCGCTATTGACGTCGATAGCCACCAAAGCTTCGGTCTGCTCGATAATCAGCGAGCCGCCGCCGGGAAGCGGAACCTTCTTCTCCTGCAATTTCTGGATTTCGTTTTCGATCTTAAAGGAATGAAAGATCGGCTCCGAATCTCCATGCAGTTTGACGCGCTCGGCATAGCGAGGCATCACGATCTTCATGAACTCCGAAGCCTGGGCAAAAGCCTCTGGGTCGTCGATGTAGATCGCATCGATATCCTGCGTAAACATGTCGCGAATGGTCCGCGTGACCATGTCGCTTTCGCGATAAACTTCGAGCGGGCCGGGCCGTTTGACGACGCGGTTGGAAAACACTTCCCACAGTCGCACGAGATACGAAAGATCGGCCTGCAATTCGGACACGTTGCGATCGACAACGGCCGTGCGAATGATGAAGCCGACGCCCTTGGGGGCATTGAGTTCGGCCATAATCTCCTTGAGCCGGTGCCGAGTCGCTTCGTCGTCGATCTTCCGCGACACGGCCACTCGGTTGAGCCACGGTGCCAGCACGAGATATCGCCCCGCAATGCTGATGTGCGTGCTGAGCGTTGGGCCCTTCGTGCCCATGCCTTCCTTGATGACTTGGACGATGACTTCCTGACCTCGCCTGAAGATGGTCTCGATCGGAGGCGGCTTCATTCCGCCGTCGCGGCCACGATTGAAGCCGCCGGGTGCTCCACGCCCACCGGGACCAGCCGGACCGCTGCGACCGCGACCGCCGGGGCCTCCGCGATCCCCACCGCGTGGTCCCCCGCGCCCGCCGCGATCGCCACCGCGTGGTCCTCCACGCCCGCCTCCATCTCGGCCTCGGCTATCGCGAGGCGGAGCCATCTCGAAATCGTCCTCGGCCGCGGCGTAATTGTTTTCGATGCTCGGCTGCGAAGAGCCGTCGTCCCCGGCTTCATCAACCTGGCGTTGATCGAAATTCGGCGTGGCTTCGGCCGATTCGTCATCGTCCTGAGATTGATTGCCGCCAGAATCCCGAACTGGTTCTGACACGGCTTCGCTGAACCGATCGTTCGGACCCATCGGGTCGAAGAAGAATTCATCGTCGTCAATCGTCGTGCGATGCTCGGCGGAATTCATGACGCGAGGTTTGTCGTCATCGTCGTCGACTGGAGCTTCCTCACCGGCTTCCGATTTCTTCTTTGTCACTCGCTTGCGCTTGGGTTTGCCTTCGGCATCCTCATCGGCCTTCTTGGCTTTCGGTTTTGCCGCTCCGGTTCGTCCACGGCGTTTCGGCTTGGCTTCTTCACCCTCGGTCGGCTCGGCTGCGGCTTCCTCACGAGCGACGTCGGCGACGTCTTCTTCCGCATCCGCCAGGTCCACATCGACACCTGGTGCCGCGATGACATTCCCGGAGGAGGCCTCCATTCCATCGAACATGCCGAAGCCAAAGTCGCCGGCATCGTCGTCCGCAATCACCTCTGCCATAGGTGGTTCTTCCTCGAATTCCGGCGAAACCAAATCCGCTGGTGGTCCGGAAGGAATCTCCACAGGGACAAATGCCCGCGGTGCGCGATCGTCCTGGCGTGGTTCTCGGTCGTCTCGGCGTGGCCCGCGGTCATCGCGTCGAGGCCCCCGGTCGTCCCGCTCTCCACGCTCACTGCGATCACCCGGATTGCGAAAATAGGCCGAGGCCACATCCGACACGTGGAGAAAGCCATTGCGGCCGATACCGAAATCCACAAATGCGGCCTGGATGCTGGGCTCAATGTTGACGATCTTGCCCTTGTATATGTTGTTGACGTAGCTCTCCTGGCTCGTCCGCTCGACGTACAGTTCTTGCAGAACGCCGTCTTCGATGATGGCGATGCGGCACTCTTCGGGCTGCATCACGTTAATTAGCATGATCTTTTTCATTCGTTCCTGTTCTGGTTGGGTTGTCGGCGGGCGTTTCGCCACGCCGCAACTATTCCACGATGGGTCCATTGGCCGTCGCGCCCCAGGTTTCCTTGGGTACGATCGGCATTGGTTCTGGGGGTAACATTCTGTTCCATGGCCGCGTTTGCGGCTCGATCTTCGGAGTGCGTACCAGTTCCTCTGGCGGCACTTCATCCAACAATTCGAGATTCACACGTTCGATCCGGATGACGTTCTCCAGGCCAATGGCCTTGGCAATTTCATCGGCTCGTGCCGAACCTTCCTGAGTGATCCAAACATTCGCGAGTAGCGAGGATTCTTCATTCCACAGTGAATCGACATATGGCCTGATGTTGATCTGCCGCGGCTTCGGTCGCTCACGTTCGACCCAGACTTCAGTAGCCGAGAGAAAGGCGGCGATGCGATTTGGAAGTTGATCGGAAATACTCTCCGCCTCAATGCGATACGACGCCCGCCACGGTCGTGCAGTGGTTTTCATCGGGATTCGTCGAGAGGAGAGAAACTCGATTCCCGGAATCGCCCGTTCGCGAAGTCGACGCAGCACCTCTTCAGGCTCGATGGTCTCGGTCAATTCGAGTTCGAGAACCTCGGCGGTCCCGACGGTTCCGAGCGAGAGCGACTGGGCGAAGACCAGCCGTGGTGTGGGGTGAAAGCCCTCGGTCATGCGAAAGGGAAGTTCGGCTCGGCGCAGAAGACGTTCGAAGGCGCGCATCAAATCGAGATGACTGACGAACCGAAGGTCGCCCGATTTGCGGAATCGAATTCGAACTTTATCGAGTGGCATTGCGCCGGGTGGCCAAAAAAGGGCCACTCCTGTTAGGAAGCGCGAGCAACGTGAGCAAATGGAATCTGGCTGGCTCACATCGCCCGGCTGTCGGCGGAAAAGCGGGCGGGCACTTCGGCCCTACTCTTCGCCGCCACCGACTGCTTCCGGGTGTATTCTCTTACGTTCGCGGAGCAAGTAATTGACCACGTCGCGGGCTGAATCCAGGGTCAGCACCTCGGTTGCGATCCGCTCCGCCTCTGTCACGGTGAGCCGTCGGATAACAGCTTTCACCGCAGGCAGGTTATTCGGGGTCAGGCTCAATTGCCTCAGCCCCATTCCGACCAGCAACGGCGTGAACAGCGGGTCGCCGCTCATCTCGCCGCACACGTTGACACCGGTGCCGTGTTTGCCGGCCGCGTCCACCACGGCCTTGATTAAACGTAACACGGCCGGGTCGGCCGGGGAGTATAAATCGGCGACCAATTCGTTAGTCCGGTCAGCCGCCAAGGTGTATTGTACGAGGTCATTCGTTCCAATTGAAAAGAAGTCCACCTCCTTAGCGAATTCCGCGGCCATGATAGCCGCCGATGGAACTTCAATCATGGTTCCGATCGGCAGGTTTGGCTTGAACGCGATTCCAGATTCACGCAGGTCTTCCATCACTTCATTTAAAAGAAACAGGCACTTGCGAAGTTCCGGCAAAGTACTGATCATTGGGAACATGATGCGGACATCGCCAAAAGCACTCGCACGCAGAATGGCCCGAAGCTGCTTGCAAAATAATGGCGTATCTCGAAGGCAGAGCCGGATCGAGCGAACGCCTAGCGACGGGTTTTTCTCCGGCTCCTTCGGCCCGTGATTGGCTACAAACTTGTCGGCACCGAGATCGAGGGTACGGATGACGACGGGCCGTCCTTCGCCCATCTCACGAATGACCCTCAAATAGGCACGAAAATGCTCCTCCTCACTCGGGTCGGAATCGCGGCCAACATACAGAAATTCCGTCCGATAGAGACCAACGCCACCGGCCCCTCGAGCGGTGCAAGCGGTCGCCTCGTCGGGAAACTCAATGTTTCCCAGCAGCGTCACGGGGACGCTATCCAGTGTAACGCTCGGCAGGTTGCGTTCGACGACCCAGTATCCTGAGCGCGAAATCCTGGCATCGCGGGTCTTGCGATACTGAGCGAGCACACTCGCGTCCGGATCGATGATAACGATCCCCTCGGCCCCGTCGATGATAACCATCTCGCCACTGGTTACCTCGGCCAAGAACTGGCCGACGCCAACGACTGCCGGCAATTCCATGGCATTCGCCATGATGGCGGTGTGGCTGGTACGGCCCCCGTGCTCGGTAGCGAAGGCGAGAATCGAATTGCGATCCAGCGAGGCCGTCTCGCTCGGGGTCAAGTCTCGTGCGAGCACAATCGAGGGCTCGTGAATATCGCGCATCGGATCGTGACGTTCGCCGATCAGATGCTTCAAGATGCGTTTTTCAATGTCGTAGAGGTCGGCGGACCGCCAGGCGAGAAACGAATTTTGGCCTTCTTTTTCGAAGGCTTGCACCAGCTCCTTGACGGCCCGGCTCACGGCGTATTCCGCGACAAATCGTTCTTTGCGAATCAATGTGTCGAGGTCAGCCAGAAACGACGGATCCTCGAAAATCAGAGCATGGGCTCCGAAGATTGCACCGAACTTGGCACCCAGACGTTGTGTAATTTCACGTTGAGCCTGAGTGGCCTCGAACGCCGAGGCCGCGAGGGCCGTGTGCAATCGCGTGACTTCGCCTTCGACCTGGTTGGGAGGCACTCGCTTCTGAGGGATGCGAACTCCCTCGGAATCCAGCACGAGGGCCGGGCCGATGGCCACGCCGGACGAAACGGGAATGCCTCGAAGAGATATCACGTGTGGGCCGCGCCTGGGGCGAGTGGATTCATTTCAGTAAGAGTTCCAAATCCTCGGAAGAGTTCGCGCCAAGCGCCTCGACTAACATGGGCAAGGCAATGTGGGCATCGTCACCGACCACTTCCAGTTCCAACTCGGATCCGAGCAAGGCGGCCAGGAGCATGAGTTGTGTCATGCTCCGGACATTCGCTTTGCGGTCCTGCCTGCGAACGGTGATCGACGATTGGTACTTAGCAGCAAACCGTGCAATCATCATGGCCGGGCGCATGTGCAGGCCACGCGGGTTCCGAACGACGACAGTCGCCCGCAAGGGCGTAGCCTCGCCTTGTACCTGCCCGTTCGTCATCTGGATGCTTGCGTTCACTCTCGGTTCCAGGGGTTCGGAGTGTTCTCGATCAGCTTCCAAATCGCTTCAGGCGTGGTGCAAGCCAGGAGTTGATTGATGAATGCATCGTCTTCACTCACACGGACGATGGTCTCAAGTGCATGAAGATGCGGACCGGGTTGATCCGGACGCGAGACGAGCAAGAACACCATGCGGACATCTTGGCCGTCGATGCTGTCGAACGGAATTCCGGCCCTGGAAAGGCCAAGTGTGCCGATCAGCTTGGGAAGCCCCTCGAATCGCGAGTGCGGGATGGCCACTCCGCGGCCGATTCCAGTGGAGCCGAGGCCCTCCCGGCGCAGAATTTCATTCACGACGGAATCCACTGCATTCGGGCGAAAAAAGCCAGCCGCCTGAAGCGAACCGACTAATTCTCGAATCGCACCTTCCTTGGTCGTCGCGGTTAACGACGGAACAATGGCGTCCCGTATCAAGAAATTTTTCATCTCGAGCCCTCAACCGGAAGGAAGAAGGACGAGGGATGAGGAACACAGGAAGCTTGAATGCATCTCGCGCGATCATCCTTCATCCATTGACCCTAGCGTCGCTCCTGGACCTTTTCCTTGTACTTGTGAATCTGGTGCTTGATCCGATCGACCGTCAGGTCGACGGCCACCATCAGATCTTCGTTTTCATCTTTAGCCACGAAATCGTGTTTGTGCTCGGCATCAACCAGGATTTCCACCTTCCGGTGTATCCTATCGGCTAGATCGACCGTCACTTCGATCATCGTGATCCGGTCGAAGTAGTGCAGTAGTTTATCGACTTTCTGTCGGATTTGGTTCTGGTGTTCCTCACTCAAATGCCCGTGGCGGGCGCTGACTTTGATTTGCACGGTCGAAAGCCTCCGAAAGTTCGATGGGCCGTAGCTCATGGAAAAGGAAGTAGGGATTGTAGCCGAACAATTGGCCTGGAGCAACGGAGGACATGAGCAAGACCTCGAAGAAGCTCTCGAAAAGAAATCGAATTCCAAGGTCGGCGTCTTCTTCCTTGTAATAGGAATATGCGGAGAGAATATCCCATTCCGCCGGCGGGAGGAAAGGCAGCGGGAGATTTATGACATCCCTTGTATCCGCTCGCGAATTTGCGCCCAGCTACGAACATTGGTGGGGTCCGCTTCGTGAGCCGCCAGGCGAGAATCCAGTTTCTCGATCAATTCATCCGATGGCTCCGGCACCCAACCTTCTTCAATCGATTGATCCCATAAGGCGATCGGCAGATTCAAATTTACCCATTTAGGGCGTCATGGAGCAGGCGAGCGTCGAGGCGTAAGCCCGAGGTGGATTCGCGTACTCCCAAGTTCGGGCGCTACCACGTCGGGCTTACGCCTCGACGCTCGCCTGGCCGCTGCCTGGGTAAATTTGTTCCTGCCGCTCCCATAAGCGAAGTGCAAATTCCAGCTTTTGTTCCTTTGGCCACGGCAGGACTGCCTGCCACACACTACTCGTATCCATCGTTCCGCCTCCCATGATCGAGCCGCGTGTATTTTAGCAGATTCCGCCTACCACCCCTCTTCAATCCACCCGCCGCCCAACACCTGGCTACCCGAATAGAACACAACCGCCTGACCCGGCGTGATGGCCGACTGCGGTTCGTCGAACTCGACACGGGCACCACCAGTTTCAGTCGCGGTCACGGTCGCCTGACTGCCAGCGTGGCGATAGCGAATCTTCGCCGAGCAGCGAAGCGTGCCTGTCGGCTGATCCACCAGCCAGTTCACTCCCGATGCCGTCAAGCCTTTCGATAGCAAATCCTCGCGATCGCCGAGAACTACCGTTCGCGTTTCGGGCAGGATGTCGAGAACGAATCGCTTGCGGTCCGTGGCGATGCCGAGACCTTTTCGCTGGCCAATCGTGAAGCGTTCAAACCCATCGTGCTCGCCGAGGATGGTCCCATCGCGATCGACAACTTTCCCTGCCGTCGCCAATTCGGGCCGGCGCTTGCGAATGAGCTTGGCATGATCGCCATCGGGCACGAAGCAGATTTCGACACTATCGGGCTTGTCCGCCATTGCCCCTAGGCCGGCTTGTCGAGCCAAGGCTCGAATTTTTTCCTTACGAAAGTCACCGATGGGAAAGAGCAGTTTGCCCAGGATTTCTCGGCGAATGCCATACAGGACATAAGCCTGATCCTTCTCCGGATCGGCCCCCTTGTGCAGTTCCGGACCATCGGGACCAGCCACCATTCGGGCATAATGCCCCGTGGCGATGAAGTCGGCATCGAGTTGCTGTGCGAACGTCCAGAGTTGGCCGAACTTTAGCCAGGTATTGCAAACGACACATGGGTTGGGAGTTCGGCCAGCAAGATATTCATCGGCGAAGTAGTCGATGATGCGGTTGAACTCGCGTTCAAAGTCGAGGGCGTAAAAGGGGATATCGAGCCGGTCGGCCACGCGACGGGCGTCGCCTGCATCGACTGCCGAGCAGCAGCCCTTCTTGTTGTCCCGGCGAGAATCAGGCTCGTCGGAATGCGCGCCAGTCCGCATAAACAGGCCGATGACGTCGTAGCCCTGCTCCTTGAGCAGAACCGCCGACACCGAACTATCCACGCCGCCGGACATGGCAAGCACAACGCGACCGGGCATTGGGATCCTTCACGGAAAGCTGAAATGGTTCAGTATAGTGGAGTGGAGGCCATTCAATGTTCGCTCATCAGTCAAGCTCATCCTGAACGCTTCTCTCGTTTGCCACTCCAAGCAGTGACCTCGATTCTTTTCATCTATCATCCCTTCAGACTCAGACGAATTTGCAATCAATCGAATGATAATCAGTCGCCAGAAACTATCTTTCCCCAGTAGGACAAGAGTGGACATTTTCGGACAGTCGCACTTTAGGACCAGGCTAATTGCTCGACGTAAGATATTATCCACAAACATATTCTGACAGATACTTGTTTTCTGTACACTAGTGTACAGAAAATCTGGTGCTTTTGCCATCCCGGTAGTGGAAAAAGGGATGAAAAAACCTACAATTGCCCCTCGCTAGGCACACCCGCCCCTCAATTCTAAAATCGACTTTCGTCGAGAGCGGCGATTGCGAGTCGAAACTAAACTCCCTCCAGCATCTTTCTCCAACCGCTCCAGAGCGAAACGCCGAGGATCGTTCCCGAGAGAAAGAGAAATAAGCCCCACCGAAGAAGAGTGACCTGCATCTGAAAACGTTGTTCGCCCCCATTCGAACCAGGCAACGTTTTCAAAAATGCCACCCGTTTGGAGATTGTCGAATGCTGCCAGGTCGCCAACGAGACCCCGACGAAACGCAGAACTCCGGAAAATCGTCCGATCAGCCCGCGGCGTACAACTCGGTCGGCGTCGCGGGTTTGGCCATTAATTTCCTCCACCCGCTCCAGGGCTCGCACGAAGATGTCCACGCCGGTTCGACACAAGCCACGGCCATTGGGCACGAGTGGAGTATCCATTCCGTGACCACCACATTCGGGGTTCGCACACGAAACCGTCTTGCAGCCGTAGACATCCGCCTGCCGCTCGCATTTCCGCGAGATGAAGCCGAAGACGAAGAACAGGTAGATACCGGTCAGGAGCACCGTCGCGACCAAAGCGAAATCGCCGGAAGGTAGTGTGGTGCCGGGTGCCAGTTCGACCGCCCGGTAGGCTGCCCCCAGGGTAAGAAACGAGAGCATCAAGAACGCGGCATAATAGAAGAGGTGCCCGTGCTTCACGTGGCCAACCTCGTGCCCGAACACGGCCTCGACTTCATCGTCGCTCATCGTACTCAGCAGCAAGTCCGTGAAGACGATGTGACGAAACCGGGGGAACAATCCGGCGACCATGGCCGTGGCCACGTTTTCGCGAGTATCCCAGACGTGCAAACCGCGGTAGCGCACGCTCAAGCGAGTTGCGGCCCGCTCCAGCCGATCGCGCACGCGGCCAGTGGGCATCGGCCTTAGCCCCAGCACAAATGGCACGAAAGACGGGAGAAGCAGGATAAATCCGAACAACACAACAAATGCAGCCAGCTTGGCCCACGGGCTATCGAGCATCCAGGGAAATGCCCTCAACGTGCCCAGTTGAGCAATCATTAGGAAAACCGGCGTCAACACAATGAGTAAATGCTGGCGGAGCAGAAACAGAATGTACCCGCCCCGAGTCCAGAATGTCCCTCGCACGACTGGGGCGGAAAGGTGGAGTGCTCGCTCGGCATCAAAGAACAGAGCCCACGAACCAATCAAACTCACGAAGTAGGGCACGAGGATGACGAGTTCGGCACCCGGAAGATACCGCTCGGCTCCGGGAAGATATTCGTCGTTCACGGTCAAGGTCTGGCCGACCGTCCAGCCCCAGCCGCTCACGAGAACCAGAGCGAATCCGAGCAGATTCAAAAAGAAGTACGAGAGCCGCCGCAAGCCGTGGGCTCGGGCAATGCTCTCGCGCGCTGCCGGATCGCGACTCAACCGAGCGACCGTGCGATGGGAAAAGTAGCGGGCAACGAGAAGCAGTCCGGCGACGATGCCCCCACTGATGGCCGCCGAGCCCTCGGCCTCGATACCGAACAACGGTTTCGGCCAGGCAATCGGCAGGCACATAATCGTCAGAAAGATCAACAGAAGCAGCGACATTACACCTCTCGTGGTTCCTTGCCCTTATCATAGGTTGCACCGCCAAAAAAAGCCGAGACTGTCCAACACGCAATGACGATCACACCTGAAATTGAATACCAGCAACGCCTTCAGGCCCGTTTGGCATCCGCCACGCAACTTGAAGGGCGCGAACGACTGGCCGGGCGAAGCAGGATTGCCGGGTTTTTGCTGCTGCTTATTCCGGCTTTCATCCTGCCAATATTCCATCCGTGGCTACCGGTGGCGATGGCCCCTGGAGCAATTCTCTTTCTCACTGCAATTTTCTGGCACCGCCAAGTCGTTCGAGCGCGGGCATACGCTCGCAATGCAGTCCGCTACTTCACGCGTGGGCTCGATCGGCTACACGACCGCTGGGTCGGCAAGGGGCCGTCTGGCGAACGCTATGCCGATCCGCTACATCCCTACTCCGGCGACCTGGATGTATTCGGGCGTGGCTCGCTGTTCCAGTACCTGTGCGAAGCCCACACGCCCAACGGGCAGGACACGTTAGCCGCATGGTTAAACGCACCTTCCTTGCCGGAGACCGTACTCGCGCGTCAGGCCGCCATCGAAGAAATTCGAGCCAACGTTGATCTTCGCGAGTCACTTGGCATACTGGGCAACCCGGATCGCCCCGAGTTGAAAACTCGGGCCCTCCTCGCCTGGCCTGCTGAACCTCCTGCGATGACAGGGCGACGCGGGCCGATCGTTGCAATCGTTCTTGGTCTCTTCGGCTTGGCCGGCATCGTTGCCTGGGCCGCCTTCGGAACGGGCCCGTCGCCACTGCTACTTGTTGCCATCATCGAAGTCGTGGTTGTGACTCGCCAATGGCAATTGATTCGACTGGTGACAGGCGATTCTCAAGCTGTTCACGCAGAATTGCAGGCGTTTCTTCCCGTTCTGCAACTTGTCGAGCAGCAACGATTCAAGAGCCCGCTTCTTCAAGGGGTTCTCGGTCCGCTGACTATCGAGGGCAATCAACCATCCGCTCGAGTCGCTCGTCTCGCTAGCCTGCTCGACGCCTGGGATTCCGCCATGCGGAACCAGTTCGTGCTCCCGTTCGCCTTCGTCTTCATGGTGCCCATACATCTGGTGTACGCCATCGAACGCTGGCGAATTCGCGATGGCCGACAAGTCCGTGCCTGGCTCGATGCCGTCGGCACATTCGAGGCAATTTGTTCGCTCTCCGCCTTCGCCTACGAGCATCCTGAATATCCGTTCCCGGAAATGGTCTCCGAAGGTCCAATCTTGGAGGCCGAGAACCTCGCTCATCCTCTTCTACCTTCGTCGCGAAGAATTGGAAACGATTTGGCCATCGGCACCACTCCGGCTTTGCTTCTCGTGAGTGGTTCAAACATGTCCGGCAAAAGCACGCTCATGCGGGCTGTCGGCCTGAATGTCGTGCTTGCACTCGCGGGTGGGCCCGTTTGTGCTCGAAAACTCCGCGTCTCGACGTTGGCCGTTGCGACCGCCATGCGGCAGGCCGACTCGCTCCATGATGGAGTCTCGGCATTTTATGCCGAAATACGGCGGCTCCAGGCCATTCGCGATTGGTCGAAAGGGCCCGTTCCGTCGCTCTTTTTGCTCGATGAGATCCTGCGTGGCACCAACTCGCACGATCGCCGCGTGGGTGCCGAGGCCGTGATTCGAGTTCTCCTCGAAGGGGGCGGAATTGGCATGGTCTCGACGCACGATTTAACCCTTGCCGAAATTGTGGAACAACTCGGCCCGAAAGCAGCCAATGTCCACCTCGAAGACCAATTGGTGGATGGTCAACTTCAGTTCGACTATCGACTGCGGGCTGGGGTGGTTCCAAGAGGGAACGGGCTTGTGCTGCTTCGCCTGCTCGGGTTTGAGGTTTGACTCGCTAGCTCGCCCGAGCGGCAGATTGATGGCGGCACCACCTTCCACCACCCGGAAGAGTGCCCTTGCCGTGCATCGCATTCCATTCCCGGCTTCAAGGGTGGCAGGAATTCGAGGCAAGGGTAAAAGAAATCTTTCGGAATCTTCTTGACACTGGCCATTTGGAATGGGTAGTCTACTTGAATGTTTTCTGGGTCCACTTCTAACTGTCGATACTTCACGACCCCCTGCGTCTGGGTTGCCGGACTATTGCTCGTTGCCGCTGGACTATTGAAACTTCTCTCTGCGACCCCCCCCCAACCAGTTGATATTTGTAC
>Ga0105046_10003683_pt1 | contig 24352 bp, 16 predicted proteins | sample MAT03_FD_78385 | JGI IMG/M metagenome (GOLD analysis project Ga0105046, IMG submission 78385) | Freshwater microbial communities from Lake Fryxell liftoff mats and glacier meltwater in Antarctica - MAT-03 (megahit assembly) | ecosystem: Environmental > Aquatic > Freshwater > Ice > Liftoff...
TTCTCCATTTAGAAATATAATAATATTTACTATATAAAAATACCCAATTATTGCTTGGAAAGTCAATAAATTTAGTTTTGCTGGCTCAAATCACGATTTCATAATAAGAGCTTATACGAAAACTACCGACATCTTAAATAATGGAATTGCAGAATCTAAATTGCATGACGCCAAAAAGTCCTATTTGAGCTTTATCCAACAAAATTTAATCCGAATTTGATAACGAAAATCAATTAAAAATTGATATAGATTAGGGAATTAATGCAAATGATATATATCTAAAAACCGTTCGTATTAATTTTTAATAGTTTTGCTGGCACAATTAATGTTAATTAATTCTGATTTATTCTTGTTTTGACATTTGTGTACATAAACTATAAATTTTGCAAGTTCACTTTCCTAAGGCCGATATGTTTTGGCTGCAGTTTTACTACCCCACATAGCTTCCGTCGAGCTTGAATTTAGCATTAATACTGTAGCTAATAATATTATAAAAGTTGAAATATTTGATATTATCTTCACAATCCATCTCATTTAAAATTTAATCTTGTTTAAAGAAATTATGGTTTTATTTTATATTGTTAAAATTATAATAAATTTGTATTTTTAATGTAAATAATTATTTTGTTGAAACTCTTGAGAAGCGTCGCCGGGAAACCCCATTTTCAGAGGATCCTTAGTTTTCTACCAATTGTTCAGAAATCTATTTTATTCTTTGGTTAGCTTGTTTATGTCTACACTAATCAATTTTTTAAAAAAAACCATATAAATGTAGAAATAAAGTTGCGCTTTATGATATATTTCATTGTGTTATAATATAAAACTTAAGTGTGAGGTTACCATGTCTAAAAAAATATATTTATTACTTTTTAGTCTTATTTTTATTTTTGAAAGTTTAAATCTTAATGCAATGGCTGCTGATGCAAATTTAATCACTGAAGCTGAAGCAAATAATACAGTTCAGAATCAGCTTCAGTTGCAAACTGAATTGTTGAGAGTTGAGAAGCCAGATAATTTTAAAGAAAGAAGAGTGGGAACATCTCCAACAACTCTTTTCTTGGATTCTGATGGAAAATACACAGGCATATCTGTGGCTATTCCTCAAGTTAATTTAAATATTAGTGTTCCGAAAGATGCTAAGGTTACCGAATTACGACGTTCAGGATTCATGGGTGTAAAAATAGAATTAGCTGATGGTAAATTAGTAAATGTATTATTGCCAGATTTAAATACTTACTCGGCACAACTAGCAAAACCCATTATGCCAAGAAATGAAAATGACGCTCCCCAGGTTGCTGCAATGCAGACACTGTTTATAGTAGAAAAAATGCAAAAAAATATGGATCAGATGGGTAAGCTTAATGAATTATTTGAGAAATATGCTAATAACTTAACATTAGTTAAAAATGATCCTGAATTTAAAGAAATCAAACCTATTCTTAAAGAAACTTACTCGATGATATCATCAATACCATTCTTTTTATCATTGGGTGGTCAGGAAATTGAAATGTTAAAAGCTAAAATTTTAGAAGATATGTCTAAAAATGCCGATCTTGAAGGATTCGAGGATTTAAATCAAGATGTTCGAGAGTTTGTTGATCATACTTTTATTTACGGTGATAAATTCCTAGAATTTTTGAACAAGTTTTCAAAAGATTTTGCGGACAATATAATTATAAAAGAACTTTTGGCAGATTAATTTTTAGGCAACTTCAATTTTCTAACTATTGAAGTTGCTTTTTGCTTATTTAAAGCTTGTTCAAATCTGATATTAAAAAATATTTATTAGAAAAGAAGTCTAACAGTTAAATTTTGGTATACTGTACAAGATTTATATTTCGAAATTTTCAATTAGGTGAAGCATGATTAACAAGCCTATCTATATTTTAGATACCAATGTACTCCTTTATGACCCTGAGTCTCTTTTTGGGTTCCAAGATGGCATAGTGGGTATTCCTGTAGAAGTTCTGGAGGAACTTGATAAATTTAAGAGCGAATCTTCGCAGAGGGGCTATCATTGCCGGGAGGTAATTCGTCATTTAGATTTTTTAAGAACCAGGGGATCTCTTAGGCAAGGGGTAGATTTAGATAATGGTGGCGAGCTCAGAGTCGTTTTTGATGATGAAAAAGCGGAAGAATGTTTTATACCTTATAAAGATAGAATAGTCGATAATAAAATTTTACTTTCCACTTTTTGTCTTAAAGTTAAAGGGTGCCAGGTAAAATTTGTTTCAAAAGATATTAATGCTCGCGTTAAAGCTGATGTTCTAGGAATTGAAACCGTTGATTATGTTAAAGAATCGATTTCAAAAGAGCAGGTTTATAAAGGGTGGCGCGTGATTCAAGTACCTGCCGTTCAATTAAAAAAAGATTTTCCGGAAGAACTAAGGCAAATAGCCGATACTGGTAAGCTGTTGCGAAATGAGTTTGTTATTCTTGAAAGCCAGCATAATCCGTTTAATTATAGATTATTTAGATATTTATCGAACGGTCAGTTCAAGAATGTCGATAATTTACAACTTAAATGGGCATTAAAACCTAAAAACGTTCAGCAACATATGGCATTAGATTTGCTGCTTGATCCTGATATTCAGTTGGTTAGCCTTATAGGGCCAGCTGGAACGGGAAAAACTTTTTTAGCTTTATTGGCAGGGTTACATCAAGTTCTTATTGAACAAAAATATGAAAAAATATTAGTAAGTAGACCGGTAATTCCATTGGGTCCTGATATTGGTTATTTGCCTGGAGATATGCAAGAAAAGTTATTCAGCTGGATGCAACCGGTTTATGATAATATGGAATTTATTATTCATTATGCTAATACAGGACAATTTGGTGTTCAAAAAAATGAAGATCCTCGCGAATATGGCTATTATCGAGGGCGAAAGCAAAGAAGTAGAAAATTTACTACTCAAGAATTTATACCGTCATTAAATGAGCTTATAAGAGAACGTAGAGTAAGTCTTGAAGCTATTACGTATATGCGAGGACGTTCGATTCCTTATCAATTTATAATTATTGATGAGGTCCAAAATCTTTCCCCCCATGAAGTAAAAACATTAATAACTCGTGTTGGTGAGGGCAGTAAAATTATTTTGGCGGGGGACCCTCATCAAATTGATTCTGCTTATTTGGATTATAGTAGCAATGGCCTGGTTATTGCTACCGATAAATTTAAGGGTCAAGCTCTATTTGGCGTTGTCTATCTTGAAATTAGTGAACGAAGTGAACTGAGTCGTATTGCTGGTGAATTGTTATAAACTTTAAAATAGGCGCTTGCAATGAGCGCCTAAGCTATTATTAATTTATTCAAAAATTTAATAGACAGTTTTTTAAGTAATATGGTTGTGTTTGTCCTAAAGTGCTATCTTAATACCGATATTATGTGTTTCTAAGAATGTTACCAAAGAAGAACTGGTTTCTATTTTTGATTTTGATTCGAACTTTATTATTCGATTTTGATCCATAAGTTCAAACTCTAAAATAGTACTTCCCTGTCTGAAATTTTCTTTCAGCTTAACTAAGATAGTTTCGTCTAAATTTTCTGGCAAATGTAACGTGAGTCTTTGAATAGGCATATTAAATAAAAGATCAATTGGTACAAAAAGCTGAGCTTTAATTTTTAATTGAGCTCCTAGGCTATCTGTCACTCCTTTAACCACAAAAGTTTTATAAGTCGTCAACCAATCCGCTATTTGAGCAAATAATTTTGGAAAAACTATTACTTCGGCTTTGACAGTGTTGTCCTCCATCATAACAAATGCCATTTGATCACCTTTTTTTGTGGTAATAGTTTTGAAATTTTTGATCATCCCAAGACAGGTTACCTCTTGATCATTTTCTAAATCATTAAACTTTTTGGCATCTAACCAACCGATATGCTTCTTAAATTCTTCTAATGGATGAGTACTAATATACAAGCCAATAACTTCTTTTTCTTTTTCTAATTTTATTGCATTAGCTAACTCTTCTAATGGCTGGAAAATAAAAATATCGTCCTGCGGTTTTTGAGGATCTTTGGTCGCATTAAACAGATCCATTTGTCCTGTTCGTTCACTCTTTTTCTTTAAGAGAGCAAGATCGATAATTTTTGAAAGTTCTTCAATTTTTTGAGCGCGATTACCCGGTAATTCATCAAATGCACCAGCATAAATTAAGCTTTCGATGACGCGCTTGTTACATGTTCGTAGATCTACTCTTGAACAGAAATTAAATAAATCTTTAAAAGGCTCTTTCTGGCGCTCGGCAATCATATCTTCAAGAGCGGCAGTACCTACATTTTTTATCCCTTTTAACCCAAATCGTAAGTTAGCATTTTCTACCTTAAAATCTATTTCAGATAAGTTAATACTTGGTATCAAAACTTTAACCTTAAAATCTTTTGCTTCCTGCAGATAAGTTGACATCTTTTCTGCATCGCCTGCTTCTAAAGAAATTAAACAAGCCATGAATTCGGCAAAGAAGTTTGCTTTGAGGTATGCAGTTTGGTAGGCAATTAATGCATATGCAGCTGAGTGAGATTTATTAAATCCGTAACCGGCAAAATATGCCATCAGGTCGAAAAGCTCACCAGCCTTTTTTTCATTAAAGTTACGTTTGATGGACTTTTCAACAAATATTGTTCGTTGTTCGGCCATAACATCAGCCTTTTTTTTACCCATTGCTCTTCGAAGAATATCCGCTTCACCTAAAGAGTATCCAGCAATCGTAGAGGCAATTTTGATAACCTGTTCTTGATAAACAATTACCCCATAAGTTTCGTTTAATATCGGTTCTAGCTGAGCAAATAAATAAACAATTCTTTGGCGTCCATGCTTTCTTTCGATAAAATCGTCGACCATGCCAGAACCTAATGGACCTGGTCGATATAATGCGTTCACTGCAATTACATCTTCAAATACTGCTGGTTGTAAGCGTTTTAACACATCTTTTATTCCGTCCGATTCTAACTGGAATACACCAGAAGTTTCACCTCGGGAAATAAGTTGATATGTTTTAAGATCGTCAAGAGAAATCTTGGTTAAATCGATCGAGACATTATGATTTTTCTTTATGAGCGCTACGGCTTTTTTAATGAGGGTTAGGTTTTTAAGCCCTAAAAAATCCATCTTTAAAAATCCAAGACTTTCTAGCTCGGTCATAGCGTATTGAGTTACAAGATCGGCCGTTTTTGGAGGAATATAAACAGGTAATACCTCAGATATTGGCTCGGGTGATATTACCACTCCCGCAGCATGCTTTGACGCATGACGAGTTATGCCCTCCAGTTTTTGGGCTATATTAAATAGATGAGCAATTTTAGGATTATTTTCTATAAGTTGTTTAAGTTTGGGCTCTTGTTCAATTGCTTGATTCAGTGTTATTTTGAGCTGATCCGAAATTAAATCGGTAATTGAGTTAGAATCCTCGAACGGAATTCCTAGAACTCGTGCTACATCCTTAATAACACCCTTAGCCATCATGGTACCAAAAGTTATTATTTGGCAAACTTTATCATGGCCATACTTGTTTTTTACGTAATCAATAACATGTTCACGTCCTTCAATACAAAAATCTATATCTATATCTGGCATAGAAACCCGTTCAGGATTTAAGAATCGCTCAAAAAGGAGATTGTATTTTATAGGATCGATATCAGTTATTTCTAGGGCCCACGCGGCTAATGAACCAGCGGCAGAACCTCTTCCGGGTCCCACGGGAATATTTTGAGTTTTTGCCCATTTTATAAAGTCACTTACGACAAGAAAGTAGCCTACAAATCCCATCTTAATTATTAAATCAGTTTCAAGATTTAACCTGTCTCTATAAATTTGTATCTGATCTTTCTTGATTCGATCATTATCTAAGAGAGCATTTAATCCATCATTACACAATGCTGAAAAGTATTGGTCTTGAGTAAACGGTTGCGGAATTTCAAACTTTGGAAAAAACAGTTTGTCCGTTTGGAACGAGAAATCACACATGTCAGCTATTTTGCCGCTATTCCAAATACTCTCTTCCTGCTCCTTAAATAGCTCGAGCATTTCAGGTAATGTTCTTATATATGCTCTATAGCCACCAAAAGTGAACCGATCTGTATCAGTAATTTTATGATGTGTTTGTACGCAGAGCATAATCTCATGAGCTTCATGATCTTCTTTAAAGATATAATGACAATCGCCCGTAGCAACGGTTGATATTCCCCGTTTCCGTGCAATATCGAATAATTTTTTGTTTAATGACCGTTGATCATCTAAATCAGGTGGTTGAACTTCTAAATAGAATCTTTCTTTGCCAAATACATCCAAGAACCAATCAAGTTTTTTGTCAGCTTCGGTATAATTATTAGCTATTAACAATGATGGGATAGGTCCACCCAAGCATGCAGAGGTTACAATGAGACCAGCAGAATGCTTTTCAAGAATTTTATAATCAATACGTGGCTTAAAATAAAAACCTTCCTGATATGAGTAAGCTATAAGTTTACAGAGGTTGCGATATCCTTCAGCGTTCTGGACCAACACTATCAGATGGTTATACTTTTTGTTAGGATCCTTAATTTTTACATCTTCTGTGAAATAAGCTTCCATACCAAGAACAGGTTTAATGCCAGCCTTTTTTGCTTGCTGAAAAAATTTTACCGCACCAAAAATGTTGCCATGATCGGTTATAGCTAAAGATTTAAACTCGTTTTTTTTAGCAAAATCGATGAGTCGCTCTATGGTAATTGCTCCATCTAAAAGAGAGTAATCAGTGTGTAGATGTAAATGAGTAAAATGTTTGTCCATAAGCTTGGTTTTTTTTCAGATTGATCCATTGTTTTTGTGTGCTCGCTCGTATACTTCGACCCATCCTTCACTAAAGTTACGGCGGGCAAGCAACGAAAGCGTTTAGTAGTGAGCAAAGTCAAACTATCGGCGAGAATGCTTGATTTAAACTATCTAACAATCTCCTCATGGTGCCGTGTCAGTCGTAGCCGTGGTAAAGTCCGAAGCGTCGCATAATGGACTAAAATCCATACGAACGTCTATAAAAATTGTAACTAAAGTAATTCTATTTGTCCATTAAAGTATGTTTTGAGCCTGTTCTCTAATTTTTTCAAGTTCTACCTTGATATCAATAGCTATTCGATTAATTTCAGCATCGGAACTTTTTGAAGAAACTGTGTTAATTTCTCTAAAGAGTTCTTGAATAATAAAATCAATTTTCTTCCCTTTTTGGATATCTTTAGAATTTAAAAGCGAACTAAGATTTTTAACTCCATAATCAAATCTAGTAATTTCTTCGTGTATATCTATTTTATCTAATTGATTATAAGCAGTTAAGTTCTGAAAAAAATTTTGATCAAGATTATTTAAATTTAGTATCTCTTCCTTGAGCTTTTCTGCTTTTCTAGCAAGTAAGTTCTTTTTTTCCGCAAAAAATGATACTGCTTTTTCTTCTAACTGCTTTAACAAGCTTTTAATTATTTTGAGTCGACTTTTAAGATCTTTTTCAATGAATAAACCTTCATTTCTTCGGGATTCGATTAAAGCTTTCACTAAGAGATCTATTTCTGCAGTAACTTTGTTGATAATCTCTTGATTGGGTGAAAATTCCTTAGCATCAAAAATATTTGGTAATGCCAATATATCTTTTAGAGCTATGGATCCCTCGATATTAAATGATGTTTTTATTTGATCTATGGCTTTTAAATAATTTGAAATTATAGGTATAGAAGGCTCAACACCGGTAACTATATTATTTCCGTTGGGCGCATAAATAGATAAAAATACATTGCCTCTATATAAATTGGTTTTAATATGTTTAATTAAGTCCGTTTCAATAGGGCTTAACCAAAAGGGGATTTTACAATTAAATTCAAAAAATCGTGAGTTTAATGATTTTAGAGAGATCGTTAAACAAAGATCCTTTTGTCCGTTAGTAGGGTCTTGCTGATCAGATAAACTAAAAATTTTTGAGCTGAAGCCCGTCATGCTGAAGATCATTTTTATCCTAAGTTGGTATAAACATTTTGTACATCGTCAAGATCTTCTAATGCTTGAAGAAATTCGTACGCTTTTTCTTCGTTATCGGCGCTAACCTCAATAGTACTTTGTGGAACCCATTCAATTTCAGCCGATTCTATTTTAATTTTTTTTTCGGATAAAATCTGCTTGATATCTTCAATTGCTATGAGATCACAAGTAATGGTAGTAACATTATCTTCAGAATTTATATCGGTAATTTCATGGTCTATCAATAGTTCCAACAATGCTTCTTCGGTTGCTGCGCTCGATGGTATTCTGATAACACCAAATTTTCCGAACAGCCAACTTACGGCACCAGCTTGGGCAACTATACCGCCTTTTCGGGTAAAGGTAGTGCGCATTTCAGCTATTGCTCTATTTTTATTGTCAGTTAAAACTTCAACAATAAGAGCAATATTTCCTGGCCCATAACCTTCATACATATAGCTTTCATAACTTTGACCTGGTATCTCACTGGTACCCCGTTTAATTGCTCTTACGGAATTATCCTGAGGCATATTTATTTCTTTTGCCTTTTCAAGTAATAATCTGAGTCTAGCATTTCCGGCAGGATCACCGCCACCCATTCTAGCTGCAATGGTTATTTCTTTAATTAATTTGGTAAAGAGTTTGCCTCTTTTAGAATCTTCTTTAGCCTTTTTATGCTTAATTTGTGACCATTTAGAATGACCTGCCACAGTGCTCCTCTATCAGTTATTGATGTAAGAAAATTTTTTTAAAATGTAATAATTGTTTGCCGGGAATTTGTCGTCCCCTGGGAGTTTTTTCTAAGTAACCGCAGCGTATTAAGAAAGGTTCATAGGCATCTTCTAATGTATCTTTATCTTCCCCAATGATTGCTGCTAACGTTTCTATCCCTGCGGGACCCCCATCGAATCGTTCTAATAATGCTTTAATTATTAGATAATCTACTGAAGTTAGTCCATCTTTATCGATAGATAAAAAGCTTAATGCTTTTGTTATTGTATCATTATCTAAAATACCTAAATTATGCACTTGTACATAATCTCGAACTCTTTTTAATAATTTTTTTGCGATTCTGGGTGTCCCCCTTGCCGCCCGACCTATAGCAAGAGCTGCATCAGGGGTAATTTTTAATTTCAAAAAATCCGCATTTTGTGTCACTATTTCTTGAAGTTCATAATTATCATAATAATCGAGTCGTTCCATTATGCCAAATCTAGTTCTTAAAGGAGCAGATATCATACCTGTTTTGGTTGTGGCACCTATAAGGGTAAATGGTGCTATAGGAAGATTTACCGATTTCGCACCGGCACCTTGGCCAATAATAATATCGACCTTAAAATGCTCCATCGCATTATAAAGTACTTCTTCAACTACCGTAGACATCCTGTGAATTTCATCAATAAATAAAATTTCCTTAGGCTCTAAACTGCTTAATAATGCTACTATATCGCCAGTCTTTTCTATCATGGGACCATTACATATTTTGATGTTTACGTTCATAACGTGCGCCATTATTTGAGCTATAGTTGTTTTTCCTAGACCAGGTGGCCCAAAGAGCAACATGTGATCTAAGGGTTCATTTCTCATGAGAGCAGCCTTAGTATAAACTTCAAGTTTTTTCTTTAGCTCTTTTTGGCCTAAATATTGATCAAAAGTCTTTGGATGAAAATCATAGTGATCATCCACGCTTTCTTTGATGTTATCTAAACTAGCATTTTTGGTAGCGGTTGCTTCAAAGAATTTCATAGTTCACAGCTTTAAATAAGGATGTTGTGTTTATATGTTTTAGTATAATACAAAACAAAGATTGTGTTAAATTAGATTTTTTTTGCTGCATCCCCATACGAATCGTCGGCTTTTGTTTTTAGTGTTGTTAAGTAATATAGTTCTTGATTTGATTATGCAATTTGTATGCTTACCATGCAAAAAAACTTGCCATCTATTTATTTTTTTAATTGCAAAATAGTACAATTAAGGAAAGTATAATTAATATTATGATAATCTATTAATCTTGAGGGATTGGAAATGAAGAAATTTTTATATGTACCTTTATTAGTTATTTCGTGTGCCTTGAACTTTAATGTTTTTGGTGAATCACTAGCGGGTAAAACTATCACGATGACTGCCAAAACGTCTAAGCAATTAATTATTAAAAGCGGTTTAAAATCCTTTACCCTTGCACCGGGAGAAGCTAAAATATTTAACTTTGAAAGTTTAAAAGGAGCTGAAAATGGCTATCAAGGTTCAATTGTTCCCTATCGTCCCCTTGACTTAGCTCCGATTGCGCTAGGCCTTCAAAGAAGCAGTTCAAAAAATGTTAATGTGGATTTGATACCAGGAACAGTTTGGGCGGCTAAAATAGCAAATATTTCATATGGACCAGCCCCTAAAAATGCAAGACAAGCAGCATTATCTGCGAAATAATAAGTTATTAAATCCTGACGATTAGAACATTATAACTCTATTCCAGGGTAAAAGTATTATAATTTTACTCGAAATATTCCAAATATAATGAGGAGAAGATTTTAATAGATCTTCTCCTCAAATTATTTTCGGCCAAAAGTGAATCTAAATCTAAATTAAATAAGGTTCGGTGTTTGAATTTTTTTAAATATGCTGCAAGAATTTAGCAAAACATAGTGATTATAGAAGTTTATAATTTAGGGGCACAAAAAAAATTGCAACAAATTGACATAACCAGGATGAGCTTAATGCAATTTAGGTGATTTTAGACTATTCATTAAGTCTAGAGATTGGCCTGCTAGATTATCGTTAAGATGTTCTTCAGCCCGAAGCATTTCATCTGCATCATCAAAATCTAAATTAACTAGTCTATCGATATACGCGTTAAATGTTTTTTTTGTTTTCACAAAATGTCCCATTTTATAGCCTCTTTTTTAACTAACTTATTATGAATAGTATTAAAAAATTTTTGCTAAAATGTAAATAGATGATTTAAAAAATAAAAACAGGAATTATGGAATACACACGTCTAGTGATATAAAACTGTTTTAAGGCGCGATTTAATTGATTTAGGAAAAAAGAGAAAAACTTGTTTTTAAATGGTCGGGGTGGCCAGACTCGAACTGACAACCCCTCGCTCCCAAAGCGAGTGCGCTACCAATTGCGCTACACCCCGACAGATTCTTAAGAGTTAATTTACTCTATTTTCTAATTAAAGCAAGATTTTTAAAGTTGGGGTGAATGGAGGGATTCGAACCCTCGACCCCCAGAGCCACAATCTGATGCTCTACCAACTGAGCTACATCCACCATGATCCCTATAGCATATATAAACTTTTATCAAAAATCCAACTTTTGCTTACTTTTAATGAAAAATTACAGCCATTTGTCACATTCTTCTTTTTTCATTACAATAGTAAAATAGTTTCGGGAAATTTTATTATTATTGGATTTAAAATGTTAAAAAAGCCTTATTTAAAGCACTTTGTTTTTTTTCTACCGTTGTTGTCTTATGGTTTTGATAGTTATGGAATGATCAGAACTGATGATTTAGAAGATCGACATTCGAATGTTAATTTGAAGAGAGTATTAAGACAACTAGAATATAATGGCTATAATAATGACGGAGTAAAGGTAGATACGCCTTTCTGGAGTGTGATTGAATTGGGTGTTAAGCAGGGTGCCGCCCAAGCATCTTTAAAAGAAGCTTTGCGTGTAATTTCTAGATTACTAGAGATTATTCCTTATTCGGTAAATAAAGGTATATCAATGATAAAAATCTATTGGTATAAAATGGCATTTGGTACAACTGGTTTAACTGTTAGGGATCTAACTAAATTTAGCAATAGAATTCATAGCTTGTGTATTCCATTAGCTAGTGCCCAAACGGGAAACTTACGTAAAACAAAAAGAGCTACGGTTATAGAAGGCGAACAGACTAATGGAGAGGTTGTCGATATCAAGTGGCTTGAACGCCGTCAATTGCTTGTGAGCGAGCTGGAGCATGTTATTGCGTTTTTAAAGAACGTGTTGCCATGTTATAGTTCTGCATTTCAGTCGATAGATGCTTCTATCTTTGAAAAAAATATGGCAAATGTTTTGTATGCGATATCTACCGAAAATAATAAGGAAATTCAGCACTATATAATCTGCCTTATTGGTTATGTGAATGACTTAATTACTTTACTAGAAAGTTTTAACTCGTTTGATAATGCGGTGGAGCATTCTGAAGATACCAAGACGTTATTAAATATTATTAGGTTAACGTTTGAACATACTTCGTCTTTTCTGACGGATGCAACCGTAAAAGGATCGAGTGGTTTTCAAAAAATGAATGATGACGTTCGTGATAGTAAGCGAGATATTATGGATTTACTGGGAAATGGCAGGTAATCTGTTAAGATAAAATTTAATAGATTTATAATTTAATAGGATGGTTTTTATGAAAACAACAATTAAGTCCCTTTTGATTTTGGGACTACTTTCAAACTTTAATAATGTATTTTCAATGAATAGTGCATTATTAAGCAAAAATATAAATGATAAAAGTATTCAATCATTTCACCAACTTAGAGCATCTGAACAAACCAAGCGAAGGCTACGCTATTGTGCAGGAGGTATAGGACTATTGGGGATTGGAGGTTTGATTTACTATTCAGTGAGATCTAATGAGGGGCAGCAAGTTTCTTCAGTTAATGTTGTGGATTTCAAGGCGTTACAAACTACAGTGAATGGTCTTGCTGCTGCCGCTGCAAATGGACCGTTACCGCTAGCTCCTGTCGTACCTTGGTCTACCGCAGCAAGAAGTTATGCATTTGGTGCCATTAAAAATTCTTCTTTTTGTTTATCGACCATTGGTACGGCTATTTTTCTAGCTGGAGTTCAAGGTATCGGCGCAAGTATCTTTACTAAAAGTGTTTTAAATCCTTTAGCTGAAAAGCTTATTGGCATTTATTCGATGAATAGATTCATAGCGAGCACGACTAAAATAAATCAAAATATCAAAGATCTTATTCGTACTCTAGTAGCTATTAATAAAGAAAATGCTGAAGATGTTGCTATACAAAAAGAGTTTTTTGATATCACCTTTGGTTTATTAGAGCGAGATATGGTAAATATTTTAGGGTTTATGATGTATATCGGGACCTTGCTCTCTAAGGATGAACCACTTGTTTTTGCTAAAGCGAAAGTAATTTTACAGCAAGCTAAAAAAAATGTAGTCGATTTGCACAGATTAAAAGAAGCACATTTTGAAATCGAAGAATATAAAGATCTGCTGAGTGAGTTTGTAGATAAATGTGAAAGCTTTTCAGATATGTGTGCATACGCAGATACCGATTTAATGGAAGATCTGTATGCTTCAACGTTTGAGCAATTGAAAAAATCTATTAACAGGGACATACCGGTGCAACTTCCTGCTGTTCCTGATTTAGATACTTTTCAACAACTGTTAGAGAGCATGGCTGGAAGAATGAATGAAGATGAGCAAATTTAAGCTTCAGTTTAAGCTTAGATTTTGATCAAGTACCATGAAATTTTTAAAAGTAATTACTAAGAGTCTCCAAATTTTTGGAGAACTCTTAGTGGTTGGAACTCTATTTTGTACCACATCATATGTACGTGCTGCAGCGCAAGATTTATTTGCTAAAAAGCCTCTTGATCAGCTAGAGGTTTTTCGAGATGATCTAAAAAAATTTAAACCAAATGCACCGTGGATTACTGAGTCTTTTATGGCTATGAATCTTAAGCAATTTAGTAATGCTTGTAGTAAAACCATTAAAATTTTGACTGTTCCTCAAAAAAGATGGTTTTATTTTTCGAATAGCCCGGTCAATTTTGATCTAGAAAATCATTGGGCAGAATGTCTTTGGCAGTGTATTTATTATGAAAAATGGATGACTGGGTTATCTATGGAAAAAGATCAATTGGTGTTCAAGGATGCTAATCATGCTAAAATACCATTTATTAAAATTGTAACTGTTATTGAGCAGCTAGGATTAGGTAAAAATTTGGTTAATAAATATTATCAATTCTATGCTTTTTATACTGATTGTTTATCACACTTTTTTTGCATGTCAGTTTATTCCTGCTATAGCTCTTTAGATGATTCAAATTCCTATAAAATGTTTTTGGCAACGGCAAAAAAAAGTTTAAGTAAAATGAAACAGAATCTTCAGATTTTAAGAAAAAGCAAACTGTTTTATCCAAATTATAAGCTAACATTAGATAGCTATAAAAAAATTTTAGCTTTGTTGGAAGCAGAAAAAATAAAAACCTATTTGGGCTCACGTTATGATAATTAGAATTAAATTACTTTCTTTTCTGAGTTGGCTGTTAATTTTTAGTTGTAGTATTGCTCAAAATAATCAAGTCCACGATTTTTGTTCTAGTTTTATCACGAGTTATGACCTATCCGGAAGATATACGCATGAGTATCATCCGTTTATATTGGATCGGGCCAAAGAAAGTTTCTTAAAGTTGCAGGACTATTTAAAGAATAAAGGGTATGAGATTAATGGCCACGAGGTCATTTTGGGTTATCAAGAAGATGCTATTGTTCCTTACCAAACTCAATGGAACAGGGTGCTAATAAATGACGAAGCTATTGTCAAAAAACATGCCGGGCTCTGTTCTCCCGTAAAGAACCTTTTCGGGTTTATTACGGGCTTTCTTTTAAAGGATGCACAATGGCTCTATAACAGATGGTATCCTGGCATTGAATCTAAAATTGAGCATGTTGTTGCTAATCCCATAGAACTATTTAATGATTATGCGGTTGTGTTTCAAAAACATGCTTTTGGCAAAGATTTTGATTATTTTATTAAAGTAAGAAATTCTTTAGAAAGATCAATTTATAAAGATGATATAAAAAATGTTTTAGCTGATCTGGTCAATTTTTGGACATCTATTTATGAGCAGTTTAGCAGATCAGGTTCGAATGAAATAATAGCAACTCAAGATTTAGTTTTTTCTATCGATTATGCTAAAGCTCTTCTGGATGATTCGATAACTATAAAAAAGGTTTTTTTGGGGCCTGATATAACCTATCCCATTGAGATTCTTGCTTTTCAAAAACAGCGCGCAACAGCTAATGCCCAAAAATTTGTACAACAGTTTGTTAATCGTATAGAACGAGTTGATGGTGAAAATACCGCTTATTTCTTTTGTAGTTATGTCGATGGCGTAGGCAAGAGTACTCTGTTAAATAATATTAAGAATTATCAGTTATATGGTTTTGATCTTGATAAGTATGCTCGATGTGATAACTCATCTTCGCAATATGCAGAAATTTACGGTTTAAAGCCGGGTGTCTTTCTTGTTGATATGCCTGCTCAAATGAGTCATTTTGTACCAAAACCAGATGGTTTTGTGTTTGCTGATGCGGATACAATAAAAGATTTAAAGCCAGGGTTTTGTGAAAGAGCTATTAAATATGTTTATAAAAATCAGAAAAGCTTAATAGATTCTTTTTTAGCTACTAAAAAATCTTTTGAGTTGCAAGATCTTAAGCTTTATGAATCAGATAATCCTATTGAGCAGTATATTCATAACTACACTCTTTTAAATCCAGCAGTTACTTATAATAATAATTTTGACAATCAACATATAAAATGGATTCCCTATGAATTTGAAGGGAGATTTCTTTTATTTAATCTCAATGATCGAAAATCTTTGAAAATTTTAACCCCTATTGCTGAAACTCATTCCAAAGGCTTAAAAGAAGTTGTGCCAGAAATGATGCTCTTTAGTAAAGGAGTAAGTTTTCCCAAGCCTTATGATGATTTTTTAACCGATTTAAATAAAAAATTGGCTGATGCTGGTATTAAAAAAGTGGTTTTTGTAGATTTTTTAAGTATGTATCCACGGTCATCTAGAGAAAATGTACGGTTGAATTTTATAATGCAGTATTTAACTAAGCTATTTAAATCAACTAAAGGAAATTTTGATATAAATAATACTATGTATCAACATCCAGTTTATCCTGAGCAGGAAATTTTTTATAAATTATCCACTGTCTTTGATAAAGTGCGAGATAATTTTATTTTTGAGACTGGTTTGCGCTGGGCTCTCTTTGAGCTGACTAATTCTGTTTCTTCTCTTAAAATTGATAACCCTGTAGCTTTAGAAGAAGCTCTGTATGATATTATTTATAAATTTATAGATGAACATGGTTTTGCTATACAGGAACTAGTTACCAAAAAGCTTGAGGGTGAAAAGCAACTCTATTCGGACAAATATTTGCTGGATAAGGTTTATGAAAATGTGGTGAAATTTAAGTTCGAACCATTAATTTGCTTCAGTGATGTTTTGATCAAGTTATTCAAAAATGGCATAGAAAATAAGACTTTAAATTCGCTCTGGGGTAATCTTGATTCTGAAATAAAGGATATAGACAATCAAGCACATACTGCTCTTTTGCATTCTGGTGAAACAATGGAAATAAAGTATAAGGTCCATATTTTTTCCAAAGAGCAAGATTCGGTAAATGAAATCATACGAACGCTACGAGCCCAGTGGTATGGTATACTAGAAAATATTTTAAAGGGCGTGTTAGATGATGGTAAAATTGCTATCTCGCAGATAAGCCAACATGTTCCTCCATTGCTGTTAAAACGTTTGGGTGATCATGTCTATGTTCTGCAGAAAAAACTTCCTTTACTAGATGTTTCTAATAAGAATGAACTTAAAAGCCAAAAGCCAAAAGCACCAATACGATATCACTTAATGGATTTAGAGGGCAAGAAAAAGAGATGGGGTCTCTATGATGAACAACTATACTGTTTAGATTGGGAAAACATTGGCACATTTTTTGGCATATATGCTTATGGATATTTTCCCTTTAATTTATCGAAAGATATGGTAACAAAAACTGTTGAAAAATATAAATTGTTATGTGTAAAGAGCGATCACCAAGATTGGGGTATCACGATAACAGATTTATATAATCAGTGTATTGGTGATAAAGATATACACCAATTCAAGAAAGATGGGCTCAAGAAAGATAGCATAACCGTATTAAATGAATCAGATTCTACAATTTTTTCGATACGTTTGTGGGTCAGAATGATTGCTACTTTAGATATGATAGCTAAAGATTTTAGTTCTGAAATATTAATTCGAAAAGGCAATGCTGATGATTTCATTGCTACATTAAAGCTGTTGGAAATTACCTTGGCTAAATATTATTCGCTTGATTTCGATTTCAATCTTTTCGACGATTATACAACAGTTACTCCGGTTGTCTTGTGGAATTTAATCAATATTAAATAGCATTTTTCGCTTTTTGCTATATCTTTTTTTAGACATTGCAAATTTGATATCATAAAAACTTTTTGGCTAGTTAATCCATCGGTGTTATATAAGCTATTTACCACTAGGTTAACTACAGCAGATTGGTTGACTCTGTGGTTATATATAGTTGCTTTGGGCCTACCTTTTTTTAGTTTCATTTAAACATTTGCCGTCGACTTTAGCTCTTTTAGCTTGTAAACTAAATTAAGTTTACATATCCCCTAACCAGTTTAATAGTTAAAAATATGAGCGAGAATTTATCACCGTTAATGCGCCAGTATTATCAAATAAAGAATCAACATCCTGACACATTGCTTCTTTTTCAAGTCGGCGATTTCTATGAACTATTTTTTGAAGATGCCTTAAAAGCTTCAAAATTTCTTGGTATCACCTTAACACAAAGAGGTCTTGATTCCAGTGGTAATCCGATTCCCTTTTGTGGCGTCCCTATTCACGTAGTGAATCATTATTTAACCAAGCTTGTTAAAGGTGGCTATAAGGTGGCTATTTGTGATCAACTTGAACCTGCGCGTCCTAAAAAAATTGTGGAACGGGGAGTAACTCAAGTTTTGACGCCCGGTACCCTTACCGATCTTTCTTTATTGGATGAAAAATGTGCTTCATACTTGGCGGTTTGCTTTCCGGTTAATCAAGGTTTTAATTTAGTCTTTGCTGAGCTATTAACGGGGCAACTCTTTTTTACCCAGATTTCAGATACTAAAAATTCTTGTCAGACTAATAAGTTTCTTGAAGCAGAGCTTTCTAGATTTATGCCTGATGAAATTATTATCCCAGACATCAAGATAGCTAAACCTTTGATTGCTTTAATGAAAAATTTGGCATATACCGCTACCATAGAAAAATTCGATCCTTCCGAGAATGGTATCTTAGAGGAAACTAAAACGTGGTGCCAAAATCAATTCTTCACTGCCAATTTTAGTTTTTCAGATTTTAATCAGCATCTTTATGCTTTTGCTTTATTATTTAAATATTTGAAACGAAATAACGAGCGGGCGCTAAGTCAGTTAAGAAACTTACTTGTTTATAAGACTGATGATTTTTTAATTTTGGATGCAGGAGCTCAAAAAAATTTAGAGCTTGTTAAAAACCTGCAGGATGGATCTTCCAAAAATACCGTTTTTGCGGTATTAGATAAAGCTGTTACGCCAATGGGCTCCCGTACTCTTAAGAAATGGCTATTAAGGCCTTTGGTAAAAAGTGATCTCATTGAGGAAAGAATGAGCACCGTTCAGTTTTTCTTAGATAATTTTAATTTGAGACAAAATTTAAGAGAGCATCTTGAGACGATTGGTGATTTTGAACGAACTGTTGGACGAATAGCTTTGAGAAGAGCGTTATTATACGATTATATTTTGATTGTACGTCTTCTCGGCGATTTACCAAAGATTAAGCGAACCTTAGCTGATGGTGGTAATGATAGAATTACCGAGGGGTTAATTGCCAAGATAGGTGATTTTTCTATTTTAGAAAAGTTATTGAATGATGCAATAAATCAAGAAAAAAATAATTATCTCATTAAAGAGAGTTATAGTCCTGAGCTAGATAGATTGCGAAGTTTGTCCGAAAAAGGAACTTTAGCAATTGCTGAGTTAGAAAAGCAAGAGCAACAAAATACAGGTATTTTATCTTTAAAGATAAAATATAATGGCTCATCAGGATATAGCATTGAAATTACAAAACCAAATCTTCATTTGGTTCCAACTCACTATATTAGAGTTCAATCACTAGCAAATAGGGAACGCTTTACTACCCAGGAACTAAAAGAACTGGAATATGATTTAACCAGAGCTGAAAATCAAATTGAAGAAGTAGAAAAAGAAATTTTTGAATCGATTAAGCTTGAAGTTGAAAATCACTTGGGTCCCTTGAGAAGATTATCCAGCACCCTTTCAAATTTGGATGCTTTGATAGCTTTAGCGGAAGTTGCTTATGCTCATAATTATGTAAGACCGACCTTTAATAGTATTAGTAAAATTTTGATTGAAGATGGCCGTCACCCGGTTGTTGAATCATATCTACAACAAAGATTTATTCCAAACTCTACACTACTATCTGATGAGCAGTCATTATGGGTCATAACTGGACCTAATATGGGCGGCAAATCAACCTATCTTCGTCAAGTGGCTTTGATTTCTATCTTAGCTCAAATAGGTTCTTTCGTGCCAGCTAAAGCAGCGGAGTTGCCAATTATAGATAAAATTTTTACTCGAATTGGTGCAGCAGATAATGTAGCTGAAGGTAAAAGTACCTTCCTAGTTGAAATGGAAGAGACTGCTCTTATCTGTTCTCAGGCAACAAAAAATAGTTTGGTCATACTGGATGAAGTAGGGCGGGGAACGAGTACCTATGATGGGCTTGCTATTGCTCAAGCAGTTGTTGAATATATTTATACTAATATTAAAGCACGCTGTTTATTTGCTACACATTATCGAGAATTAGCGGTACTTGCTGATCAGTTTTCGGGTATTACCTGTTACTATGCGGCCAATGCTCAAACTAATGATGGTATTGTTTTACTTCATAAAATATTGCCTGGCGTTGCTAGTGGGAGTTTTGGTCTTGAAGTTGCGAAATTTGCAAAATTACCATCAGAGCTTATAACGAGGGCACAAGCAATTCTTGAAGATCTTCATGTTGATAATATTGTTGTTAAACCAGCGATGCCTCGGGGTTCGCTTGAAGACAATAAGATATATCAAAATTATGCTGAGCTTTTACAAAAATATAATGAAATCTCTAGTTATTTGAATCAAAAAGAAAATGAGCTTAAAGATCTGAAAAATTTTCGTGAACAAATAGTTGATTTTAATTGCGACAATGTGACACCGAAGCAAGCATTAGAATTCTTATGGAAACTTAAAGATTAAGTGTATTATACATTATTTTTTTTCAAAGACATGATAAAGTACTAATTTTTTTTTACCAGATTTATTGTGTTTGTTATCCAGCTTTCTAAAAGCTCCTAAATAATGATTGTTTTTTTTTCTAGGAGATTTATCAGTAGTTGCGATAATCTCCTTGCCATTAATTTTTCCATGTAGTTCAGGATAACCATTTAATCCGGGAGTTTTTTCTAGTTTTACTGCTTGCCCTTTAAAGATTATGGATGTTTCTCGAGGCATGATATTAAAATCAACAATAATCATAAATATAAAAAACAGCATCTGGCTTACTGTCAATTGGTTTAGGAGTTGTTTTTTGCGCCCCAGATGTTTAATTAAAACACCAAAAAACGACGTTATCGGTAGAGAAAATATATAATTAAAAAATATCATAAGCTTATAATTAAGAATTTTTTTATAAGCTTATCATTGAAATATTTTTATAATCAATACTGTTTTTATATATTTTTAACAACAACAACTAAGAGTATTATTCCTGAGAGCGCACAGCACACTAGGGTGTAAGCGCTTACATTTTTTCAGGTGCGGTTATTCCCAAGAGCTTAAAGCATAAATGGAATGTTCTTCGGAGTAATGCTATTACTAATAAGCGTCCTCGAGTTTTTTCTTTATTTGCTGGATCAATCACTCGATTTGAACCATAATAAGCGTGGAAATATTGTGCTAATTCAATAACATAATATGTTAGCAGATGGGTTTGGTAATTTTGTGAGATAGATTCTAATAAATTTTTCAAACTTACTATTTTTTTAATTAATACTTTTTCAGTTTCGGTGATAGAGTTACCGTCTTCTTTGCTGATTGCTTGAATGCCAAATTCTTCTTGCGCTTTATTTAAGATGCTTAGTGCTCTCACGTAAGCATACTGAATATAATAAACAGGATTTTCGTCAGTTTGTTTCAAAGCTAAATCTAGATCAAAATCTAAATGAGCATCTGCTTTCTTATTTAAATAGAAAAATCTTGATACATCAGCTCCAACCGCTTTGGTTATATCTTCTAAGGTTATTAATCTACCAGATCTTTTGGACAGTCGAATCAAGTTACCACTTTCTTTGACTGCTACTAATTGATAAAGAATAACTTCTAGATTTTCGGGTTTATATCCTAGCGCTTGCATGATTGCTTTTAGCCTTGGTACATAACCATGATGATCTTGTCCGAGAATCATAATCAGTCTTGTAAAGCCACGATCTAATTTATTTTGCATGTATGCTATATCTGCTGCTGCGTAAGTATATTCGCCAGTGGATTTCTTAACTACTCGATCTTTATCATCACCAAATTCTGTAGACTTGAACCAAAGAGCTCCTTCGTTTTCATAAAGGGCATCATGTTCATTAAGCTTTTTTAGGGCACAGTCGATAGAGCCATTTGTATGCAACTCTTTTTCTGAAAACCAGATATCAAAATAAATTTTGTAATCTTCAAGAGTATGCTTGATATTTCTTAAGATTTGATCTTGGGCGTAAATGCTGAAGCAGCCTAAATCTTGTTCTTTAAGATTACCGGCATTGTTTAATGTTGGATTATCCTTAATAAACTGCTTTGCTAGTTCAATTAAATATTCACCTTGGTAGCCATCTTCAGGTAGTTCTATAGATTCGTCTAGTTGTTGTAAGCATCGTATTTTTAGAGAGAGGCCTAGCTTCTCTATTTGAGACCCTGCATCATTAATATAATATTCTTTTACTACTTTGTTTTGCAAAAACGTTAAAATATTTGCTAAAACATCTCCTATTATTCCACCGCGTCCATTTCCTACATGCAATGGGCCTGTAGGATTAGCACTGACAAATTCTATATTGTAATTTTGCGGATGTAAACTATTATTTTTAAAGAAGTTATCTTCTCGTTCAAAAATTTCTAATGTTAAATGTTTTATGGCGTCCAATGTGAGAAATATGTTGATGAATCCAGGATTCGCAACTTCTATTTTATCTATAAATTCGCTCTTAACATTTTCTTGAATTTTTTTTGCCAGTTCAATAGGGTTGAGATTTAAACCTTTAGATAAAATTAAAGCAAAATTGGTATTAATATCCCCAAAATGTTGTTTATTAGGATCTATATTTAAGTTTAGATTTAAATTGAGAATATTATTTGGTAGGTGAAAGTTATTTATAAGATAATCTTTCAAAGATTTTTCGATTGAGGTAATTACATTCATTTTAAATTTTTCCAAATTTTAACCTAGCTCGATACAGTCTTGAAAAATCTATAATTTTACCTAACTAAATAAAATAGCAAGACCGCTCATCCTGAGCTTCAAGGCCGCTCGTCCTGAGCTTGTCGAAGGATACGAGCATAAATTGCATTAAAAACTAATTTTTTCGCGCGTATGGTTTGATTGCGCTTAGCGCTTCGCTTCCGACTACGCCAAGGTTTCGACGGACACTGCACCACGAACTGAGGATGAATTTCAAATCGAATTCACGTTTATATTAACATAAATTAGATAAAATATGAAAAAATAATTTTTGAAATAATTATGACCTTAACAAGCAAGTATTTTTTGCCAGACAAGAGCACCAGCTTGCGCTAGTTCCTGATCATGAGATTGATTGTAATGTTTATAAAAAGCATGAAGAACTGATTCATACAGATCTTTATCTTGTTGATTATCGCAACTATATCCAGCATGTCCCGCATTTTCTAAAATAAGAAAATGAACTTTTGAATAGCCAGCATCTTTTAGTGCGGCATATAATTTTTCAGTACAACAATAAGGAACTAATTCATCCTTTTTTGATGACACTATGAGTGTAGGTAAATCTTTAGGATAGTTGGTTACAAGACTTTGGGGGCTAATGCCCTCAGGTTTATATGAGGTAAATCTAGCTATGATTGCTTGTACAAAATTATGCGTCGTTTTGTACTTATGTCTTAAGAGATGTGAAATAGAATCAAATATTCCCTCAAGGACAATCATTTTTATTTGAGGGAATGCTTTTTGTGCCATAGCATTAAATGTTGTTGCTGCGCCGCGTGAGGTCCCAAATAAAATAATATCAGTATTGGGATACAGTGCTATATGTTTATTATAAGTTTCGGTTAAAGCTTTAATGTCGGCTTCTTGTCCTAGATTTATTTTTGAAATATCAGAAGCATGTCCATTGATTTTATATTTGGACCCAAGTTTACTATCCGTTATTTGAACGCCACATTTGACATTGCGCAAAGTCATTATTGCGGACGTAATCCAATCTATTGGATTTAAAAACATTTTTTTTGTTGATTGTAGTTTTATTTCTGGAAATTTACATATTGTTACCGGTTGGTTGATTGCATGTATTCCTTTTGGTGAGCTTACTTCTTCACCTGTTATCGCGGTAAATTGAGGAGTATATCTTGCTAATTGAGTCTCGTAAGAATGTAATCCAGGAGCAAATATATAAGAAGTTTTAGCATCATTAAAATGCGCGCTATAGCAATACTGTGCAAACAGTAAGCAAATTCCGCTGAAAAATATGTTAAAATTTTTAAAATTTAAATATCTTATTATTATCATGTTCCTAAAGATTATAGCCTAAAATTTATTTTAAATGTGTTTTTTTAGTGTAAATAGATTGTGCTAATTTGTCATATTGTAATGATATTTACGGGAAGCCGATTTGTGTTTAATTCTACTACAATAAAATAAGGCACTTTGTTGTTTAGACAAAGCGCCTTATTAATATAAAACATAAGCTTAAAAATTTCAAGAATTTTCGCCAAATAAATTTCTTTTATGAGCATTACACATTAAACGAATACTCAGGGCTAGAGATGCAGTAATCGCTGTTGTTTTTGCGCTTAATATTGTTTGGTTCATTTGCTTAAATCCTTTTGCAGCCGCAAACAGAATTCCAGCATCTAAACCAGGATGTAATGCTAGCATTTCTTCATTAGACAATGGATTTGGCCATGTGCTGTAAAACCATTGGACCAGTTTTACCGAGCCATATGACAATGCCCCGCTTAATGCAATGCTAGCAGCTATTGTTTTTTTCTTATTAAGAATTGAGTTTGTTAAATTTCTAAGTATGGGAGCTTGATTTCTTAAACTGCTAAGCCAATGCGCTTGAGTAGATAATGGTATGACTAATGCTAATGATAGAGCTAAAAAAGTTTTATTAAAAATGTTCATATTAACCTCCGAAACATTTTTGATATTAAGTTGCCATGTAACTATATCATATAGACATAACATTTTAAA
>Ga0105046_10003684_pt1 | contig 24352 bp, 15 predicted proteins | sample MAT03_FD_78385 | JGI IMG/M metagenome (GOLD analysis project Ga0105046, IMG submission 78385) | Freshwater microbial communities from Lake Fryxell liftoff mats and glacier meltwater in Antarctica - MAT-03 (megahit assembly) | ecosystem: Environmental > Aquatic > Freshwater > Ice > Liftoff...
CGCGGAGACGCGGAGAAATACGGGCGAAGGGAACGTGAGAAAGAACGCCGGCCCCCTCACCCCGGCCCTCTCCCCAGCAGCGGGGAGAGGGAGAAAGACAGAGCGTCGCGAACCCGGCGCGCGGGGCGCCCCTCCTAGTTGCGCCGCTGGTCGCTTTTCCCGCGAATTGCTAGACTCACGGCTTGCGCAGGGCCCTACGCCCGCTTCCTGGCGGACTCGCTCCGCTTCCTCGACTTTTCCGGCGATATACACGGCATGAAGACCGACGAGCTTCGCGAAAAATACCTCGAATTCTTCGTCTCCAAGGGCTGCTCACGCCAGGCAAGCGACGTGCTGGTCCCCACCTGGGATCCCAGCGTGCTGTTCACCCCGGCCGGCATGAACCCTTTTAAAGACCACTTCCTGGGGAAGGTGAAGCTCGATTTCACCAAGGCCACCAGCTGCCAGAAGTGCCTGCGCACGGGCGACATCGACAACGTGGGCAAGACCGCCTATCACCACACGTTCTTCGAGATGCTCGGCAACTTCAGCTTCGGCGACTACTTCAAGCGCGAAGCGATCAACTGGGCCTGGGAGTTCCTGACCAGCAAGACGTGGATGGGCATGGATCCCGCCCGCCTGTCGGTCACCGTCTATCTGGACGACGATGAAGCGGCCGGAATCTGGATGAACGACATCGGGCTGACCAGCGACCGCATCACCCGTTGCGGCGAGGACGAGAACTTCTGGCCGGCCAACGCCCCCAGCCAGGGCCCCGACGGCGTCTGCGGCCCCTGCAGCGAAATCTATTACAAGCCCGAGAAGGGGAACTCGGTCGAGATCTGGAACCTGGTCTTCACGCAGTTCAATCGCGTGGGGAACCCGCCGGACAACCTCCGCCCGCTCCCCAGCAAGAACATCGACACCGGCATGGGCCTGGAGCGCTGCGCCGCCACCATGCAGGGGGTGGACACCAACTACCACATCGACACGATCCGCCCCATCGTGGCCGCGGCCGCCGAGATCTGCGGCATGTCGTACGACCCGGCCAGCGACGCCGGCCGGCGATTCCGCCGCATGGCCGATCACGCCCGGGCTTGCACGTTCGCCATTCACGAGAACGTCTATCCGGGCCCGGATAAGCAGAAGTACGTCATCCGCCGGCTGCTGCGTCGCGCTGTGCTGGATGGCCGCCAGTTGGGCATGGCCGACCCGTTCCTGCACAAGCTGGTGCCGATCGTGGCCGAGATGATGAAGACTCCGTACCCCGAGCTGGGCGAGACGATCAGCCGCGTCACCGATGTCATGAAGCGCGAAGAAGAGAACTTCTTCGGCACGATCGACACCGGCCTGGCGAGGATCGAGAAGATCTTCCACCAGATGAAGAACGACAATCAGGTCATGGTCGGCGGCCAGGAAGCCTTCGACATGTACCAGACTTACGGCTTTCCGCCCGAGCTATTCGAGACGCTGGCCTCGGAAAAGAACCTGACGTTCGATTGGCCAGGCTTCCGCAAAGCCATGGGGAAGCACGGCGAGATTTCGGGGCCGACGGACAAGCGCGAGCTGTTCAAGTCCGGCCCGCTCGACGCCCTGAAGCGCGCCGTGCACGAGTCCACCTTCCTGGGCTACGAGTCGGTCGAAGCCGAGGCCAAGATCGTCGGTATCGTGGCCCACGACGAGCTGTGCGAGAAACTGCAGGAAGTGAACCATGCCGACTCGATCGTTGTGGTGCTGGATCGCTCTCCGTTCTATGGAGAATCCGGCGGCCAGATGGGAGATAAGGGCCAGTTGATCGGCGAGAATGCCGTGTTCGAGGTGATCGACACCCAGCGCGACGGCGATCTGATCCTGCACAAGGGCCATCTGCGCAGCGGCTGGTTGAAGCTCGGACAGACGGTCAAGGCCAAGGTCGATCTGGCCCGTCGGCAAGGCATCCGCCGGGCCCACTCGGCCACACACATTCTGCATCATGCTTTGCAGAAGCACCTGGGCTCCCACGCTCAGCAGCAGGGCTCGAAGGTCGACGACGACTTCCTGCGCTTCGACTTCACCAACCCCAAGGCGGTGAGTGCGGAAGAGCTGATCAAGATCGAAGACGAAGCCAATGAGAAGGTCACGCTGGCCGCGCCGATTGATTGGAAGCGGCTGCCGATCGCCGAGGCCCGCAAGGCCGGGGCGATGATGCTCTTTGGCGAGAAGTACCCGGACCCGGTCCGCATGGTCTCGATGGGCGAGTTCAGCAAGGAACTTTGCGGCGGCACGCACGCCGACAACACTGGACAGATCGGCCTGCTGAAAATCGTAAGCGAAGAGAGCGTCTCGGCCGGCACGCGGCGGATCACGGCCCTGACCGGCAAGGGGGCGCTCGAGTACGTCCGTAAGCGCGAAGCCTTGCTCCGCGAAACCGCCCAGGCCTTGAAGGCCCCGGTCGACGAACTACCGCAGCGCGTGGCCGGTCTGGCCAAGGAAGTCCGCGAGTTGAAGAAGAGCGGCGGCGGAGCGCCGGCCGCAGCAGTAACGATCACGGCCGATCAGTTGATTGCCGGCGCCGTGGAAGTCGGCGGGGCCAAGCTGGTGGTCGAAGAGATCCCCGGCGGCTCGCAGGATGCCCTGCGGCTGCTGATCGACCAGGTACGCAAGAAGGCCGATCCGGCAGCGATCCTGCTGGCCAGCCGTGCCGACGACAAAGTGCTGTTGATCGCGGCCATCTCGAAGACGCTGCAGTCGAAAGGCCTGAACGCCAGCGACTGGGTCAAGCATGCGGCCAAGCTTGTCGACGGCGGCGGTGGCGGCCGTGCCGACATGGCCCAGGCCGGCGGCAAGATTCCGGGCAAGATCCCCGAGGCGCTCGAGGCGGGCAAGCAGTTCATGCAGGGTGCGCTGGCGAAGTAGGCCGGCGACTTCGGAAGCAAAAGAACGCAACCCAGGGCAGCCGAGCGACGGCGGCCCTGGGTTGTTTGTTTTTCGGCGGGGAGTTGAATCCCGGCGGGATCCCAGCGATTAGCCCCGGGTTGGCGGCGCAGCCGCCTACCCGGGGATCCCGCGACATCTCCGCTCGTCTCTCTCGCGTGGTGTCGTGCGGGCTTACGCCCGGACGACACCACGCGAGAGGCATTGCGAGAACGGAGGGAGGAGGGGCGAACGTGTACCCCGGGTAAGCGGCTTCGCCGCCAACCCGGGGCTAATCGCTGCGATCCCTCCGGGATCAACTCATGGCGGCACCCGTCACAAGGGCCGTTGGGGCTGTAGCTCGCACGGGCCGCGTGCCAAACGGAAAACCCGGGGCTAATCGCTGCGATCCCTCCGGGATCAACTCATGGCGGCACCCGTCACAAGGGCCGTTGGGGCTGTAGCTCGCACCGGCCGCGTGCCAAACGGAAAACCCGGGGCCAATCGCTGGGATCCCTCCGGGATCAACTCATGGAGGCACCCGTCACAAGGGCCGTTGGGGCTGTAGCTCGCACGGGCCGCGTGCCAAACGGAAAACCCGGGGCTACGTGTTTCTTTCAGGTCGGGGAGGGCTACTCTGCGGCCCGCGCTAAATCGCTTCCCCGCGGAGCCGCGCCACTTCGTACGCGTCCTTGTCGCCGCGGCCCGACAGGCAAACCGCCACGATCTCGCTCGGCTTCTTCGTCGCCGCGATCTTCATCGCGTGGGCGATCGCGTGCGAACTCTCCAGCGCGGGCAGAATCCCCTCGGCTCGGGCCAGCGTGCCGTAGGCCGCCAGGGCCTCGTCGTCGCGGCAACTGGTATAGCGCACCCGACCGGCGTCTTTCCAGTAGCTGTGCTCGGGACCGACGCCGGGATAGTCGAGCCCGGCCGAGATCGAATGCACGTCGCAGGTCTGGCCATCCTCGTCCTGCATCACATAGCTGAAACTGCCGTGCAGAATGCCCGGTTCGCCGTACGAAAGCGGACTGGCGTGTTCCCCCGGCTTGTCCGAGCGGCCGCCTGCCTCGACGCCGACCAGCTCGACTTCGGGATGCTCGACAAACGGATAGAACATGCCGGCCGCGTTGCTGCCGCCGCCGACGCAGGCCACCACGCAGTCGGGCAGCCGGCCCAGTTGCTCGCGGCTTTGGGCGATCGTTTCGCGGCCGATCACCGCCTGAAAGTCGCGGACAATCCGCGGAAACGGATGGGGCCCGACCACCGAGCCGATGATGTAGTGGGTGTGCTCGACGGAACTCATCCAGTCGCGCATGGCCTCGTTGATGGCGTCGCGCAGGGTCCGCGAGCCGCTGGTCACGGGGCGGACTTCGGCCCCCAGGGTCTTCATGTTGAAGACGTTCAGCTTCTGCCGGCGGATGTCTTCTTCGCCCATGTAGACCACACAGGTCAGCCCGAAGCGGGCACAAGCGGTCGCACTGGCCACACCATGCTGGCCGGCGCCGGTCTCGGCAATGACCCGCTTCTTGCCCATACGCAGGGTCAGCAGGGCCTGGCCCAGGGTGTTGTTGATCTTGTGAGCGCCGGTGTGGTTCAGATCTTCGCGCTTCAAATAGATCTGGGCCCCGCCGCACTGTTCGCTGAGCCGCTTGGCATGGTAGAGCGGAGAGGGCCGCCCCACGTAGTGCTTCAGCAAGTCGGCCAGTTCGGCCTGAAAGTCGGGATCGGCCTGGGCTTTCTGGTAGTCCGCGGCCAGCTCGTCCAGGGCCCGCATCAGGGTCTCAGGGACGTAGCGCCCCCCGAAGGCGCCAAAACGGCCGGCGGTATCAGGCACTTGGGAAGTCGCGGACATGCAGAAAACCTCGGGAGGGAACGCGAAGCGGGACCTTCGCATCGTAACCCGAAGGGGCCCGAAGGAAAACGGGGTGGCTGCGCTGGGGGGGGCACGTCGGGCGCTTACTTCGATTCCGGAATGACCTTCAGATTTGCCAGCCAGGCCAGCGACTTCTCCTGCCAGGCATCCCACATCGGGCCTTTGTAGCCGTTCAGTCCGTGACCGCCTGAGGGGAGTTCCAGCAACTGCGAGGGGACCTTGTTCGCCTGCAAGGCCTCGTAGAACATCTTGCTATTCTCGATCGACACGACCTTGTCGTCCACCGGATGGGCTAGAAATGTCGGCGGAGTCTTGGCCGTGACTTGCTTCTCATTCGAGTACAGATCCATGAGCGCGGCCGGCGGGTCCTTGCCCAACAGATTCTGCCGCGAGCCGCCATGCCCCTTTTCCCCCATCGTGATCACGGGATAGACCAGGATCGCGAAGTCAGGCCGGCTGGAGACCCGCTCGACCGCATCCGCGGCGCTGGCGTCCCCTTCGTCGAAGTGCGTGGCCGCCGTCGAAGCCAGATGACCGCCGGCCGAGAAGCCGATGATGCCGATCTTGGCCGGATCGATGCCCCACTCTTTGGCGTTAGTCCGCACGGTGCGCACGGCGCGGTTGGCATCGGCCAACGGGACGGAACTTCGCCCGGCCGGCAGGCGATACTCGAGTACCACTCCCGTGATGCCGCGTTTGTTCAGCCAGGCGGCGATGCCATGCCCCTCGGCCCCCGTCACCAGACCGCCGTAGCCTCCGCCCGGACAGATGATCGCCACGGCGCCGTTGGGATCTGCCGCACGATGCACCGTGATAAACGCGTCCTTCTCTTCGAACTTTCCGTCGCCGATCGGAGCTTTCCCCTTCCACAAGGCAATACGTTGCGGCTGCGCGGTTTCTTGAGCCGAAGCCAGTGGGGCAGCGACCAGCAGCAGAACGATAGCCGATGCGAGAGACAGGAGAGGCTTCACGGGGTGCTCCCTGAGAGAGGATATTCGGAAGGGTTAGCGGAGTGCATGCCAGAATGAAGGCAAGAAACCCTCGCCTGGTGCGAAGTGCGCTATGTTGGCCGAAGGGCGCCCCCTCCGCAAGCGGATTCGCGCAGCGGATCATCCATTGGCATGCGGACCACGTTCTATCGTGTTAGAATACCTCGCACGCGAAGCATCCTCCCCTTGGAGGCACCCCATGGCAACCCTCGACACTAGCCCGCTGCCGAACCCTGCGCACGGCCCCCATGGCCCTCCGTTGCGTCATGGAGATCGGTTGAGTCAGCAGGAGTTCCATCGTTTGTACTTGCTGTGTCCCCCCAACGAGCGATGGGAACTGATCGAGGGAGTGGTGCACATGGCATCTCCGTTGCGCCGACGTCATGGTCGAAAGCACTTTCAGTTGGGCGGACTGCTGCTCTGCTATGAAACCGCAACCCCCGGAGTCGAAGGTTACGACAACGCTACGCTGGTGCTGGGAGACGAGTCCGAAGTCCAGCCGGATCTGCTGCTGCGGATTGTCCCCGCGGCTGGCGGCCAAAGCCGCGACCTGCAAGGCGACTACCTGGGGGGCGGTCCGGAACTGGTGGTCGAGATCGCGCACAGCTCGCGCGACGTAGACCTGGGTGCCAAGCGACTCGACTATCAACGGGCTTCTGTGCAGGAGTACCTGGTCCTGATCGTGGCAGAAAAGCGGCTGGCGTGGTTCGACCTGCCGGCCCAGAAGGAACGGGCCCCTGACTCCGACGGCATCTTCCGCTCGCGCAGCCTGCCCGGATTGTGGATCGAACCTGCCGCTCTTGCCGCAGGCGATATGAGCCGTGCCATGGCAGTCCTGCAGTTGGGCTTGAACAGCGAAGAACACCAACAGTTCGCCCAGCGACTTGCCGCTGCACTCGATGGCAACTCCGAAAGTGGATCTTGAAAGCCGAAACGTGCACTGGGAGCCCCTGCGTTGAGCCGATACCTGGTCCGACTCTCTCTCTGCCTGGCGCTGTGGCAACTGCCACAGCAAGCGATTGCGCAGACTCCCTTCCCGCCGTACACCGGCGATGTGTTGACCGTTGCCGGTGTCGAGAACACCTTCGACGAAGTCCGCCCGGCGCTCGAGATGCTCAATCGCGAGTCGAAGCAGAAGTACTACGCCGTCGTGATTCGCAACTGTGGGCCAGGCAAAGGGGCCTCCATCGACTATGTCGACCGCCTGTATCTCGACTGGCAATCGCAGGCCAATCGCAAGGGACAGCCGCTTGATCCTGATCGCTCGGTGCTGATTCTGCTGGCGGTCGAGAACCGTCTGCTCGCCGTCCATCCCGGCGGCGAGTTGCAGGGCGAGTACGGGCTGCAAGGGCCGACGATCGATCGGGAACTGGTGCAGCGCTACTTCGTCCCCCAGGCCAAGGCGGGGAATCCCGGCCGAGGTCTCGTCCGCCTGGCGCAGGAGATCGACAAGTGGCTGGCAGCCAAGGATGCTGCCAAAGCAGCCGAGAGCCAAGCCAAGATCGCCCGGACTGCCGAACTGAAGCGCACCGCCGAAAAGTCGCTGGAAGGGGCCAATCGTCTGGCTGCAGAAGTCCGTCAGGAACTCGCCGCGCGGCAGACCGCCGGCTTCGCACTCGACACGCAGTCTGAAACTCTCCGAATCGCTGAAGAAAAGCTGGCCGGTGCCGTGGACTTGCCTGCGCGCAATCCGCAGGCCCTCCTCGCGTTGACGCAATCGATCGAGAAAGAGCTGCTGGGCGTGCAGAAAGAGCTGCGGCAGTTGCTGGCCATCCAGCACGACGCCGTGCAACAGCTCGAAAAAAACGAGGCCGCGCTGCTGCTGGCCGAAAAGTCCGTGGAGGAACGGAGCCACGCCGATCTGGCCGTCGGGCCGGCTCAGGCGCAGCTTGAGGAAGCCCGCCAGCAGAATCTCGCCGCCCGCGGCAAGCTCGCGTCCGATCCGCGACAGGCGCTCGCCTTGGCTGATCAGGCCTCCGCCGGGATCAAGCGGGCCAAGGACGAGGCCGAGGAACTCCCCAAGCTGCGCGGCGAGTTGAACACCTGGTCCGAAAAAGCCGAGGCCGAGGCCCTGCGCGTGGAAGCCTTGCTGGCCAGCGCCAAGCAGGCCGGGGTGCGCATGCCCGACGAGGAAGAGAAGTTCCAGGCGTTTCAATCGCAGCTCGCCAAGACCCGCGAGACGCAGGCGGAAAACTACCGCAGCGCGATTGCCGCCTACACATCGACCACCGAGAAGCTGCAGGCCCAGGCCCGGCGGGTCGATGTGGCCCGGTCGAGCCGCCTGTTCACCACGCGCACGCTTCCCTTCTCTGCGTTTGGCTTGCTGGCAGCCTGCGGTGCGGGAGCCTTCGGTTGGAAGCTCCGCGGCTATCTGGCTCTCAAGCATCGGGCCGAAGCCGAGCTGGCCAAGTTCCAGGCCGAAGGGGTCGACCTGCTCGAGAAGCTCGACGCACTGAAGAAGCGGCACCAAATGCTTCCCTTCAGCGATCGTGACTTCAGCGAGCCAATGGCCGGTGCGACGTTGGCCAGCTACCAGGCCTGCGAGACCGCGCTCGACAAAGTCCGCGAGAGCTGGCTGACGATCATGGACGTTCGCCGGCAGGTCGAGGGGCTGGTGGAGCTGGAAAAATTTCTGGGGACCGAGAACTACCAGAAAGCCCTGGAGATCATGGCCGCCACGCCGCAGGCGGTCGGCGCCGACGAGCAATACCAGCAGATCGTCGCTCACCTGGACCTGCTGGAAAACGCCCACGAACAGGCCGAGCCGCTCCTGAAATCGGTCGATGCCGCGCGGGAGCATCGCGCGGCGCAACTCGAGGAACTTCGCACGGCCGGCTTGATGACGGCGCCCTACGAGCCCGAACTGGCCGTCTGCAGCGAGATGGCCGAAGCGGCCCGCAAGATTCTGAAGGCCGATCCCATCGACGCCAAGAAGATCCTGAACGATGCGGCCGCGCGCGATGCGGCCCTGGCCCAGCGCGTGGGGAACGTCTTGGCCCGCTGGCCGGAGTCGCAGGGGGCGCTCGCCCGGCTGCAGGAAGTCAGCCAGCGAGCCCGCAGTCAGCGAAGCGAGGGGCTGCTGCTGACCGAGGACGAGGCGAATCCCGATTCGTTCCTAAGCAGGAGCGAGAAGGCCCACGCCGCCGCGGTCGAGGCCTTACAGCAGGGAGACGCCGAGCTGGCCGCCTCGCAAATCGCCGAGTCGCTACGAGAGTCCGGCGAGGCCGCCTCGCGAATCGACGCCCAACTAGCCGCGCGGCAATTCGTGAGCGAGGCCATCCCCGCGCGCCGCATCGACACGGCGCGCCTGTCCGAGCAACTGGGCCTGGCGCAGGCCGCGCGCGAGGAACTGGAGCGCGACTTCGCCGAGCCCTCGTGGCACGATGTCGCGCAGAACGTCGCGCAGGCCCGTGCGCTCACGCAGGCAGGCGTCTCGCGTGCCGATCATGCCGAAAGCCTGGCGGCCGCGCCAACGCAGCGCTATCTGGCCGCCGCTGAACTGCTGAAGCAAGCGGCTGCAGATCAGCAGCAGGCCAACAGCCTGACCGCCGCGATTTTGGCGCGTCGCAAGGATCTGGATGATCTGCGCAGCCGCTCCCGCCAGGAACAGAATCGCCTGACCGAACTGGCGGCCCGCATGCGCAGTTCGCGGGCCTCGCACGAGCGGATCGTCAGTGCCGAAGCCGATCGTCTGCTCGTCTCGGCGGAGCGTCTGATCGACGGACTGCGCGATCAACTCCGTGCAGCTCAGCCTCATTGGCCTGCCATTGCCGAGCAGCAACAGCAGGCCTCCGCCGGTTTGCAGGCTTCAGAAGAACGCGCCCAGCGCGATATCAAATCGCACACGGACCTGACGCAGCGGCTGCCCATCGTGGGACAGCAGGGGCAACGGGTGAACGAACTGCTGCGTTCCAGCACAGCCGATCGCGCCCGCGCCAATGAGCGTTACCATTCCGCGGCCATCGTGCTGGCCCGCATTGCCGAGCAGGCCCGCGGCGCCAAGGCCGAGTGGGTGACGCTCCTCAAGCAGCTTGCCGACACTGCCGCCGATTTCGAGAAGGCCGACGCCTGGGCCCGCGAAGACATCCGCCTGGCGCAACAGGCGCGCGATGCATTGGTCGAGGCCGAGCGCGAGGTGCAGCGAGCCAAGACCTTCTATCGCTCGGGCATCTCAGCCGACACGTCGGTGGCTCAATCGCAACTGGCGCAGTCCGCCCGCGAACAGGCCGCGCAAGACTACGAGCAGGCCATCACTTTGGCGGGCTCGGCCATGCGTGCCGCCCGCGACGCTCACAACGATGCGATACGAGAGGCCCAAAATCGCGAAGAGCGGTTGGAGGCCGAGCGTCGCCGACGTCTGCAGGAGCAAGCCCTGGCGGCCGCGCTGCTGGCTTCTCAGGCCCGGCCCAGCTATGGCGCCTCGACCTTCGGCGGCTCGAGCCGCTCTTCGGGCGGATGGTCTTCGTCCGGCTCGTCTTCCCCTTCGTCCTCTTCCTCAAGCTCCTACTCCAGCGGCTCGAGTGAGAGCAGTTGGTAGCAGCCCGCTGGGCTCGCGTGTTAGCCTTTGCCCGGCTTCAAAAAGTACTCGCGCTCAAAGTCTCCGCCGCGCAGGGTCCAGTCGAACTGGTCGGTATATTTGGTCAGCACGTTGGCCACCAGTTCCTTCTGCAGATTTGTGTCGCGGACGATGTCGGCCAACACGGCCTTCTGCACCTTCTTCAAATGCTCGCTGACCGTCCCCTTGGCGTCTTCGACGATCTTGTCCAGTTTGGGGTTGCCGCCTGTGCTCATCGTCTCTCTCCGCGTCTGATGGTGGTTCGTAGGCTTGCTCGCTGTCGGACGGTTCCGATTGTTGATTGCAGCAGGGGGAAAGTCCACGGCCTACCACGGTGCGCGTGGACCGGACTTGGCCGATTTCTGATGTCGCCGGGCGTATCGCTCGAAGGCCGACTGGGCCTTTCTCGAAGTGCGTCGGCCGCTACTTCGTCGGCTCGAGAACGAGTGGTTCGTTTCCGGGGCGGGCGTCGTATTTCACCGTCTCGCCGCTCGCTTCGACGGTCGTCGACTTCGAGCCTTGCGTCACCTTCACACGCTTCCACGCAGCGGGAACTTGCGTGACCAACGTCAAGGGAGCGTCGTACTTCTTGGCATCGGCGGCGGTCGTCAGCCGGAGCCGTATCTGTTTGGCGCTGACTTCTGCCACTTCAACTTTCGACGCGATACGCTCCATCTCATATTTGTGGATCGAGATCGGATCGGTTAGCCACAGTTGATCGCGTTTGGCGTCGACGAAGTCGAGCAACGTCAGGAACGCAGGGACGTCGATACTCAGCCATTCGCCACCGACGCCGTGAAAGGCGACCGCATCGGGTTTGCCCGAAGCGAGCGCCTTTTCGACCCGCGCGATCATCGCCGCGGCGTCTTTCATGTTAATCTGCGCGAACTGGACGTTCGGCCGCAGCACCAGGCCGTGCTTCTTCAGCAGCCCTTCCAACTCCTCTTCGGTGACGTTCCATTTCCCTTTCGGCACGCCGGGGCGGCCAAAGGAGATCAGCGTCGGTTTCTGCCCCGCGGCGGCGGCGATCTTCTGGAGCACGTCGTTGCACTTCGTGAGCTCTTCCTCGCAGTTCGCCAGGTCGGCGGCCCCTTTGTGCGTGAACGTGTGATTGGCCAGGACCATGCCCGCGGCCGGCATCTCCTCTTCCCAGACCGCTTTGTGTTTTTCGTAGTGGCCCGAGCCTGGGTTGACGTAAAAGACGCCGATGAGCCGCCGCCGCTTGAGTTCCGGCAGCACGGTGGCCACGTGACTCGGCATGCTGTCGTCGAACATCAATACAAACGGGGCCCGCTTGTCATCCTTCCACGGGGCGACGTGTGTTTTGCCGGGCTCTGCGGCATACGAACGCGACGTCAACAAAGCCCCGAGCACCAGGGCGACCGTCGTCCATCGTGTCCCTGGTCGTCGCAGCCGATTGCGTCGCTTGGATTCGCAGCCCATTTCTTACTCCCGCGGGTGTATCACCGTGTGTTCGTAGCGTACGTCGAGTCTGCGATTCTCACCGACCTGATGCTCGAACGCCAGTCTCCTCCGCCGCAGATGGGGCAGTCGTGATGCTCGTGCAGGTTGATCGCGCGCAAAGAATAGGCCGCTGAGTGGGCGAAAAGCCCTGCTAGCGGCCTTATGAAATGCGGGAGACAGGAATTGAACCTGCACACCTTTCGGTCGCGTTTGCCAGGCGGCTACACTCAGGACGGTTGGAAGCCGAGTGACGGCGCAAGCGGAAGATTGGTGGCATCGTATGAGGATGACCGAGATTCGACGGGCCCTTGAACCGCTTGGTTGGCAATTTGAGGGGCCATACTTCACAAGTCCGGTAGGAGGCTGCTGGATTACTCCCTCGGATCTCGCTTCCCCTCTCAAGATCTATCTGCCGATTGCCTGCCGGAGGGAACTGGCGTTGCGAGAGGGAGGCTCTCGCCACCTTCAGGATTATGTGAATCTGATGCGCGTGCTGGAAATGGATCCCTCGGTTTCCCAGATCGTCTCGCTCGTGCGAGCCATGAGCGAAATCGTGACGGGATGGGCCGCCCAGCACGGCGCGACCGTTTCCCTTTGGGACTTCAGTCTGCCTGCCGTGCGCGCGACGGCCAAACACCCCCAAGTGGGTATCGCCTGTCTCGATTGCCAACTGGAGGACAACGCGGTCTCGCTGCTCACGTACCATTGGTGGGACGGCCTTTCGTCGGGGATCCGCCGAAGCTGGCGAGAGGACATCGGTATTTTCGCAGCGTCGACGGGACCGCTGAAGGCGGGGCTCGACCAAGGGCTTCGCCTGCTCCTGGAATCTCATGAGTTCACCTCCTCGACGCTACTCAGCGGAGGGAGCGAGGCCGCCCGTTCCAATCGAGCGTGGGAAGATGGATTTGAAGTTCTTCACTGAGTATCGGAAGCTTGGGCCGGAGCGGCCCGCGCAAAAAAAAGCCCGTCAGGAAGATCTACTCCGACGGGCTCCAGTGCGGGAGACAGGAATTGAACCTGCACACCTTTCGGTACTAGATCCTAAGTCTAGCGCGTCTGCCAGTTCCGCCACTCCCGCAGCGTTGTGCAACAACAGTTTCCGGCTTTTGCCCCGGATCGTCAACCACCGGCTCCCTGGCGAGGATTGGTGAGGCCTTCGCCATCCGAGTGTTGGCGCGGCGGAGAATATAGGATCAACGTACCCGTCCGATCATCTTCTGCTAAAATGCGGCCGACAAATCCTGCCCGTCTCGAAGCGGCCGAGAACTTGCGGGGGCTTTCATCGGTCCCCCTCGATCACCCGGCCCATCCGTTCGCGGGTGACGACGTGGGACGCTACCGTCAATCCTTTCTCGCGAGCCCTCGATGACCCGCTTTGCTGCGCATGCCGGACCGCTTGCTCTCCTTACGGCGCTGGCGACCCTGTACTTCATGCCGCTGGTCCTCTCGCCAACGCAGACGATCTACTCGCCGCACTCCGATTTTCTCTCGGTCCACCTGCCGTCGAAGCAGTTTCTGATGCATCGCCTGCGGACCGACGGGGAACTCCCCCTCTGGAATCCGTGCACATTCTCGGGCCAGACATTCATCGGCGACACGCAGGTCTCGGCCTTCTACCCGCCGCAGGCCATTCTGTATCTGTTGCCAGAGAGTGCGCTCGGCGCTGGCATGAGTTGGCTGGCGTACTTTCATGTGCTGCTGGCCGGCTGGGGTGCCTACGGCTACGCGGCGTCGCGCAGGATGCCGCCGTGGTATGCCTTCGTGGCGGGGCTGGGATTCATGTTTGGCGGCAAGTGCCTGATCCACTCGTTCGAGGCCGGGCATTACTACGTGCTGCCCGTGGCCTGGCTTCCGATCCTGGTCGGTACGCTCGAAAGGGCCATCGCCCGGCGTTCGCTGTTTCTCGGCACGCTGGCCGGCGTCGTGTTCGGGATCGTCGTGCTGGGCGCTTATCCGTACATCATGCTCTATATGGGTTTGTTCACCGCCGCCTGGTGCCTGGGACTGGTATTTGTGGATGCGGCTCCGGAGGGCACCCCGCGGTCGCGGCTCTCGCAAATGGCGGTCTGCGGCGCGTACGGCGTGTACTGCGTGATCCTGGGGAGCGCCCTGGCCGCGGTGCAACTGTTGCCGGGGCTGGAAGCCGGATCGTATGCCACTCGCAGCCTGGGCATTCCGGCCACCAACCAGTTTCGCGGCGGCCTCGAATCGATGGTCACCCTCACGGGCCGGGCAGTCGTGACCCCGAATTTCGAGTTCGAGGGCGGGCTGGGCGTGCTCTGGCTGGCGCTGGCCGTGCTGGGCGGCGTGTGGCTTTGCGGCCGGCCCCGCTTCTACGGCATTATGGCGCTGAGTGTGCTGTTTTATGTCGTTGCGTTGGCTCCGTTGTTGCAGGGCCTGCCCGGCTTCAGGTACTTCCGCATTCCCTCGCGGGCGCTGGTGCTGGCGCCGTTTCCAATCAGTCTGCTGGTCGCCGAGTGCCTGTTGGCTCTGTGTGGTCCTCGTCGCCAGCCGATTCGCGAAATCGCCCAGCCGCGTGTCGTGCTGCTGAAAGTGCTGTTCGCGCTGAGCATCCTGCAAGGAATGTATGCGATGATCCGCGTCGCGCAGGGGCAAGTGTGCGTGATCAAGGCCTATTGGCTGATCCTCCCCATCACGACGGCTTGTGCCTGGTGGCTGCTCGGGCTGACGCAAAGCAAAGAAGTCGCGGGCGGCTCGGGACCCGATCGTGGACCGTTCGTGTTTCGGGCCCTCGTGTTGCTGCTGGCCGTCGATTTGATTTCGCTGACTGGTTTCTTGATCCATACGGTCCCTTGGGATTCGCTCACACGGCCCTCGGCACTGGTGGCCGAATTGCTGCGACATACCGAGGGTCAGTTCGGCCGGGCGCGAGTCATTTCGCGCAACCCGCAGGAATCCTTCAGTACACGGACTCCGCTTTGGCCCAACCAGCAGGACATGCTCGGCCTTGAGACGGTGGGCGGCTACAATCCGACCGATGTGCTCCGCTATAGGCAGTACCTGCAGATGACCAGTGGCAGCGACGCTCCGCTGGTGCCTACGCAGGGTGCGTTTAGTTACCCTGTGCTGGAGAGTTTTCCGGTCCGCAACAAACGACTGCTCGACCTGCTGGGCGTTCGCTTTCTCATTCAGCCGCGCTGGAACGACGCGCAGGCCAAGAAGCCCTATCTGCTGCCGGGAGAAGACGACGTGGCCAGCGACCCGCGTTGGCGCGTACTCCAGGCAGATGAAAAGCCCCGAACGTTCGACGTGCTGGGGGGTGGGCTGATCGATCTGCCTTTGTACGTGTTGTACGAGAACACCGAGGTCCTGCCGCGCGTCTGGGTCGTGGGCCAGGCACGCCCGCTCCCGACCGGCGACCAACGCATGCCGGCGCTGGCCACCGGGGACTTCCGTCAAATGGTTTTTCTGGAAGAGATCGCGGAGCCTGTGACGCGCGGGACCTTGGCGGTCGGCCGTGAAGTTCAACGGATCGACAGTCGGCCCAATCGTGTGGAGGTCCGCGTCGACTCGGGCGAGCCTGGCTATCTGGTGTTGGCCGACATCTGGACGCCCGGCTGGGAGTGCACGGTCAACGACGTAGCGGTCCCGGTGAAAAGGGGGAACTTTCTGTTCCGCGCGGTGGAGATCCCGGCGGAGAAGTGCGACGTGACGTTCCGCTTTGAGCCAAAGAGCTACACACGGGGCAAGGTCGTTTCGCTGGTGGCTCTGGTGTTCGCCGCATTGATGCTGGCCGTGAGCTACCGGCGGCGCGATCTTGTCTCGCCTGTTTTGTAGCTGCGTTCCTTAAAGGGGCGGGCACGCCCGCGGTGTAACTAATTCGCTTTCATTGCATTCTACCGACCCTGCTTGCCTTCCCAATAACCTCCGCTGCTATCACCCGCGATTGCTCTTCCCCCCGATCGCAGCTTTCCTGTACGTTGCCGCCCGACTGGGAAATACCGCGCGACCGCAGGATGCCATCGCGCCGCCGCCAGTCGGCTGTTTCAGGATGAAACTGTCGCGGAGTTGCAGGGATGCAGAGTCCGAAACAATATCTCGTCACCGGCTGCGCGGGCTTTATCGGCTCGCATGTCTGCCGTCGGCTCGCCGAAGCCGGGCATCGCGTGCTGGGCATCGATAACCTCAACGATGCCTACGATCCGCAGCTCAAACGCTGGCGGCTCTCGCAACTCGCCCCGCTTCCCAACTTCTGCTTCCAGCGGCTCGATATCTCGCGCCCTCGCGAACTGACCCGGCTGTTTGCCTCGTGCGCGAACGAACGAACCGATGGCCCGCCCGTCGACGCCGTGCTGAATCTGGCCGCTCGCGCCGGAGTCCGGGCCAGCGTCGACAATCCCTGGGTCTATCTCGAAACCAACGCAGGCGGAACTCTGAATCTGCTCGAGGCCTGCCGCCAGTACGGCATCCCCAAGTTCGTGCTCTCGTCCACATCCAGCCTCTACGGTCGGCACAACGCGGTCCCCTATCGCGAAGACGCCAGTACCAGCCGGCCGGTTTCGCCCTACGCAGCGTCCAAGCAATCGGCCGAGGCCTTCACCTATGCCTATCACTCGCTGCACCAGCTCGATGTGAGCGTGCTCCGCTACTTCACGGTCTATGGCCCGGCCGGCCGCCCGGACATGAGCGTCTTCCGCTTCATCCGCTGGATTGCCGAAGGGGAACCGCTGGATGTCTACGGAGACGGCTCGCAGCGCCGCGACTTCACCTACATCGACGACATCGTGCGGGGGACCATCGCCGCGATTCGGCCGGTGGGCTACGAAACCATCAACCTGGGGAGCGATCGCCCCGTGGAACTGCGGGCGATGATCTCAAACCTCGAGAAGCTGCTCGATCGCCCCGCCAAGCTGCGTTTCCATCCGGTCCATCCGGCCGATGTCGAAGCCACCTGGGCGGACATCACCAAAGCCAAACGCCTGCTCGACTGGTCGCCAGCCGTCACGCTGGAAGAGGGCCTGGCCCACTGCGTCGCCTGGTATCGCGCCCACCGCGACTGGGCGCAGCACGTCGCCCTGGACGCCCCTTCGCTTTCGATTCATCGTCCTGCGGCCACGACAGGACCCCATCGCAAAGCGGCCTAAACGTTCTCACACTAACCACTAGTCTCTAACCGCTAGTCACTTCCCCCATGTACATCTCTGTCGTCGTGCCGGTTTACAACGAAGAGGACAACATCCGCCTGCTCCACGAAGGGCTGGCGCCGGTCCTGTCGGGGATGAACGTCCCGTACGAGATGTTGTTCGTCGACGACGGCTCGAGCGACGGCACGCGTGATGAGTTGCGCTACGTGGCCAGGCAGGATCCGCATGTCAAAGTGGTCGAGCTGCGCCGCAACTACGGCCAGACCGCCGCCATGGATGCCGGCCTGCGGCACGCGACGGGCGAGATCATTGTGACCATGGATGGCGACCTGCAAAACGATCCCGCCGACATCCCCATGATGGTGGCCAAGATCGAAGAGGGCTACGACCTGGTGCATGGCTGGCGCAAGAACCGCCAGGACACGTTCATCAACCGCAAGCTCCCCAGTATGATCGCCAACGGGCTGATCTCGCGGGTCACCAAGTTTCCGGTCCACGACCTGGGCTGCACCTTGAAGGCAATCCGCAAAGAGATCGCCCAGGAGCTGAAGCTCTACGGCGAGATGCACCGCTTCATTCCCATTCTGGCCCGCTGGCATGGGGCCCGCACGGCCGAGGTCGTCACGCGGCATCACGCCCGACGGTTCGGCAAAACGAAATACGGCATCGGCCGCACCTTCCGGGTGATCCTGGACCTGCTGACCGTGAAGTACCTGATCCAGTACATGACTAGCCCCATGAAGCTCTTCGGCGGCATCGGCCTGGGGTGCCTGGCGGGCGGATTCCTGAGCGGCGCGGCCACGCTGGGCCTGAAGCTCTTCGGCGGCATGGACATGACCGGCAACCCGCTCTTGTACCTGTCCCTGTTCAGCACCATGGTCGCACTGCAATTCATTTTTCTGGGCATGCTGGGCGAAGTCAGCGCCCGCATCTACTTCGAGAGCCAGGACCGCCGCAGCTACGCGGTCCGCGAGCTGGTGAACTTCGCGGAGACCAGCGAATCCAAGAACGAATCCCGTACCCGGGCGGCGTAGCCTCTTTCCCTCGACAGCTCTATGCAACTCAACCTGCAACTTCTGCTCGCCTACCTCGACGATCTGCTCGAGCCGGCTGAGGCTGCGCAGGTAGCCGAGCTGATCGAAGCCAGCGAGACCGCCTCGAACCTGCTGAACCGCATCCGCGACGTCATCCGTCGGCTGCGCCTGAGCGCGCCGGCTGTTTCGGGAAGCGAAATGGGGCTCGACCCCAACACGGTCGCCGAGTACCTCGATCGCACCATGCCGGCCGAACGACTGGCCGATGTCGAAGGGGTCTGCCTCGAGAGCGACATGCACCTGGCAGAAGCGGCCGCCTGCCATCAAATCGTGGCCCTGGCCTTGGGCGAGCCCGCACAGGTCGACATGGGCAGCCGTCGGCGGATGTACACGCTCGGTCGTGCGGTCGAAGAGGCCAAGCCTGCCCCTGCCGCCGCGGCCAAGACGACCCGCACGCCGGTCGTCGCCAAGCCCGAAGCCAAGAGCCTGCCGGCTGCTCCCAAGAATCTGCCGCAGCCTGTTGTCGCGGTTCCACGCGAGGTTCCGCGCGAAGCGGCACGCGAGCCAATCCCTGCTTCATCCCCCACGCGCCGCACCGCCCAGCTCGCGCCGGAAGAAGCACTCGCCGCGCCGGCCTTCACGGCCACGCTTGACTGGCGCGACGATCCCGACGACATGCCTCGCCCCATCGCCAAACCGCCACGCTCGCGCGCACATCTCTTTCAACGCATGGCCGTGGCCATGACCTTAGCCTGGTTCGCGCTGGCCACCTGGCCGCAGATCTCTCGCTGGTGGGAAGGTGCGGCGCTGATAAGCTCCACCGACGATCCCTATGCCAACCTGCTGATCGACGACGAACAGACTGAGGCTGCAAACGACAAGAACCGGCCGATCGAAGTGGCGGCTGCACCCGATGCCGGTCATCCGCCGGAAGGAGACATTCCCCCCGGCGGTGCCGACGAACCACCGCGGCTCTCGACAGCCGGGTCGGGCCTGTTCAGCGGCGCCCGCGGCAATCTGGTGGTGGGCAATCATGCCCGCGAGCACGACGCTCCCCCCGCGCCGCCTGCGGCCGTTTCGCAGCGACACGAAACCGGAACACAACAGGTCAGCTTCCATCTGCCTCAAGGGTCGAAAGACTCGGCGCGCGACGTGCGCCCCGCCATCGCACTCCGTCCGGTGGGCGCCTCTTCCAAGCTGCCCGCAGCAATCGTCGAAGTCGGCCATCTGGTGTCGACCGGTCAGGTGCTGCTGCGCCAAGGCCCCGACCGAGGTGATTGGCTGATGGTCTCCAGCGGCGCGCGGCTCTCGAGCGGAGATCGCGTCGTCGCCCCACCGCAGTTCCGCCCCACGATCATGCTGGGAGACGGATTGCTGGTCGAACTTCCCCCGGAAACAATGGTCGAACTGCTGCCTCCCGATGCCGACGAAACGCCTGGCCTGAAGGTCATTTTCGGCCGCCTGGTGGTCCGCGGCCATCAGCGCTCGCGCGGGCTGCGTGTGTTGGCCGGGCAATGGCAGGCCAAGCTCGCCTTTGAAGGCGAAACCGGCTCGCTGGCTCTTGAAGTCCGCCCGTTCCGCTCGACTGGCACCGATCCCGAAAAAGAAGCGACCCGCTCGGCGGTGGATCTCTACGCTGTGCGAGGGCGTGCCTTCGTCGACGATGGAGTCTCGCTGGGGACGCTCGACGCTCCCTCGCGCACCGTCATCTCCAAGCTTCCCGGCGAGCGCGTCGAGGCCGGAGGCGATACGCCCGCCTGGAGCCACGCCCCGGAGACCTTCACCGTCGAAGATTTGCGGGCGACCACGATCGTCAGCGGCCGGCTGGTCGTGGGCGAACCGGCCGCGCCGGCATTGGCCAAAGCGGCTGTCGACCGACAACACCCCGAAGTCCGCCAACTGGCCAGCCGTTGGCTCGGCTGCCTGGGCGAGTTCCAGGCGCTGGTGGCCAGCCTCTCCGACCCTGACATTCGCGTGGGACTGCGGGAGCAATCGGTCCGCGCCCTGCGCGACGGACTGTCGCGCGGTCCCGAGTGGGCCACGCTGGTCCGCGTCGCCTGCCGGCAAACCCGCGGCGACGCCGGCGAAGACCGCTATCGCCTGCTGTGGGGATACACGCCCGAGCAACTGAGCGAAGGGGGAGCCGAGCGGCTCCTCGCTGGCCTGGATCACAACGATCTCGATGTCCGGGCACTTAGCTTCTGGAATCTTCAGGCCTGCACGGGCCAGACGCTTTACTACCGCCCCGATCAACCGGCTGCCCAGCGGCGGCCCTCGGTCGAACGCTGGCGCGAACGGCTCTCACGCGGTCAGAACGCCGCGGACTAAGCGACGGAAACCTCCCGGGCGAACCCATCCGCCCGACACTCTCGATGAAGGAACGAACCATGTTGACCTTGCGATTGACGGTCGTTGGCGCGGTGATTGTGACGTTGTTCATGGCCGCGGCCGTGGCCCAGGAGAAGTCGCGGAGGATCGATCCGTACAAGCTCATCGGCATTTGGACGATGGACGAAGAGCCGACGGTCCGTGCCGAGTTCACCAAGGATGGCGAGCATACCGTGTTCGCCAAGATCGAAGATGAGAAGACCATCGGCGCCAAGGGAACCTATAGGCTCGTCGGCGACCAGTTGACCATCACCGCCGAACTGAACGGCAACAAGGTCACCGAGACCTGCCAGGTCAAGGTCCTGACCGACGACGTGCTGATCTACCAGGTCCCCGGCGAGAAGGGGACGACCAAGTTCGTGAAGAAGAAGCCGAGTGTCGTCTCGAAGCCTGCCGAGCCCAAGACAAAGAAGTAAGTAGCGTCTTTCTTGTGGTGCAGGCGATTGGGCCTGCACTCTGCCATGTATCTCAAATCTCAAATCTCAAATCTCAAATTTGAAATTTGAAATTTGAAATCTGAGATCTGAGATCTGAGATCTGAAATCTGAGATCTGATCGGCCACGGCCCTACTTGGCCTCCAGCGCTGTCTCCTGATAGTACGCTTCGCGCCATTTCCCCCCGTGCAGCACCCACACGGATGAAGCGTACAGCTTGCGCGGCACTTCCTTCCCCTGATACGTTCCGCTCATCGATACCGGGTACGAGAGGACGATCACGTTCTTCTCCAGCACCGTCAGTTGCATCTTTCCGGCCTCGTACTTGGCCAGCTTCATGTTCGCCAGGCTGGCGATCTGATCCTCCAGCTTCAGCGGCCCGCCGTAGTACGGTGTGATGGCAACATGGTCCTGGGTCATGTACATCTTGATCGCCGCGGCATCGGCCTTCACAAACGCCGCATTCAGCGCGTCGATCGAGGGCTGCACATCGGCCAGCGTGGGCGTCCCGTCCGCCGCTCCCGCCGCTCCCGCGGCCCCAGCGGCCAACACGACCAGCAACGCAGCGGCCGCCATCAGAGTGCGATACATGCGAGGATCTCCAAGGGGTGAATGGGAGATCCGAGCCTAACCCGCCGCACGACGGGGCTCAACATTCATCTCGGATTTCGCGCCGCTACCACACCCGCCACCGCGCCCAACTGGCCAGCTTCTCTCGAAAAATCTTCGAGTTGTGCCGGATATCGACCGGCAGCGAGGGATGCAACAGAAACCGCTCGATCCGCTCCGTCTTGGGATTCGATCGCGCCAGCGTGCGAATCTCGGCCAGGAACTTCAACTTGGCGTCGCCCGTCGGCATTCGCCCTGCATGCGGCTCCAAAATGACCACTGCCGTCTGCTTGCCCGGCCGACCGATGCCCACCAACGCCGACCGATAGACCAGCGGGTGCGTGTTGAAGATCGCCTCGCAGGGCTCGGTATAGAGCGTCCCATCGACCGTTCTTACGCGATGGGCCATCCGCCCGCAGTACCAAAAGCGGCCCGCTTCGTCGAGGTAACCGACATCCCCCATGCGATGCCAAACCGTCGGCCCGCTCAAATAACCCGAGCGCGTCACTCCTCCGCCGGTCAACTTGGCCCAGCGGGTCGCCTCGTCCCGGTCAAAATACTCGCGCGTCACCACCGGCCCACTCACGATCAGCTCGCCGATCTCGCCGGTCCCAAGTTCCTGCGCGTCGTCCACCGTCGGGATCGGGGCGTCGTCGATGCGGATCACTCGCCACTCGATCCCCCCAAATTTCTTTCCCACGCACGTGCCAACCCCTTGCCGGCTCATGGCCGCCAGACTGGGCAGGAGCTCGCGAGCGCCGATCGAGGAGACCGGCAAGGCCTCGGTGGCACCGTACGGAGTATGCACATCCCCCTCGGGCGAGATCGCCCGCTGCATCCGCTTCAGCACATGCTCGGGCACCGCGGCGCCGGCCGACAGCACCCGCTTCAGCGTGGGCATCGTCAGGCTCTCGGACTCGCAGTAGGTCCCGACGCGATCCCACATGGCCGGCGAGGCAAAGGCCTGCGTAACATGCAGGTCATTCACCGCCTCTAGAACGTTCCGCGGGTCGACGTGGGCCGGCCGCGTCGGATCCATGTCGGGAATGACCGACGTCACTCCCATCGCCGCATCGAACAGCGTGAACAACGGAAAGCCCGACAGGCTCACCTCGCCAAGCTTGATGCGATAGAACTCCTGCAGGGCCTCGACCTGGGCGTCGAAGTTGCCGTGCCGATACAGCACCCCTTTCGGCGGCCCGGTGCTCCCCGTGGTGAAGATGATCGCGGCCGGGTCGTCTGCCTTCGTGTGAGCCAGCACATGGCCGTTCCAGGTCCCGCCCCGCAGTTGATCGAAGGTGATCGCGCCCCCGACCGGCTGATGCCCGCCGACCACCACGTTGTACTTGGCCTTGCGAAACCGCCAGAAGAGCAGCCGGCGGATCTTGTGGACCAGCGGAATGCCGACGAACCCCTGCGGCTGAGCCTGGCTCAGGCACTTCAGCAGGTTTTTGCGCCCCATGCCCGGGTCAATCAAAATGGTGACCACGCCCGCCTTGAACAGCCCAAAGACCAGAGCCACGAACTGAATCCCCGGCGGCACCATCAGGGCCAGCCGCGTCCCGGGCTCGACCCCCATCAACTTCAAACCGCGCGCCAGGCGATCGCTCACCCGGTCGAGCTGACTGAACGTGATCCGGTCATAGACCCGCTTGCCATTCTCGTCGCGGGCCGCCGGCGCGATCACGGCCAATGCCTCGGGCATGATGGCCGCCATCCGTCGCAGCCGCAGCGCCACATTCACCACATCATCCGGCACCGGCTCGGGCGGAGGAGCCGGCTTGCGGCCAAACGGCGAACCATGCAGCGTCCCCGGGGGCGTCACGCGCGGCCCGGCATCGCGCGGCGTCACGCCGGCCGAGTCGATCGCGGCGCGATTGAGATGCTCCGCCGCTTTTTCGGCCGCCGCCTTCATGTTCAGCACCGTCGGCTGTGTCACCATGTCAGGCGTAAAGTTCGAGGACGAGGCCGGCAGCGCCGGGCGGCTCCGATCCTCTCGCCCATCGTCCTTGCTCTCGCGAATCACCTGGTCCGCCGCTTCCGACGCCGGTGAGCCGCTCAACTCTTGGCCCAAGGGAACGGAGTCATCCGCCGGCAGTCGCGTGTCGCCGATGGCCGGATCGTGAGCGCGGGGTTCGACCGTCGCCAGGCTCTCGGGCGCGAGGCTCTCCGGCGTAACCGTCGGCAAAGGGAAGCCCCCCTCCGGCAGGCGCGTTTCGCCGATCGAGGGATCGCTTGCGCGAGGTTCCATCGCAAACGGAGGGGAAGGTGCAGTCGTCGCGGGCGGAACCACGGGGTCGGACGGCAAAGCTGGCGTCAGAGCGGCCGGCGTCATGCGCGGAAACGGAAACTCGTCCACTTCAGGGACCGGAGCGGGAGGATGCTCGAACGATGGCACGGACCTGTCGATCGTCGGACTCGGGGCGGCCGGTATCGCTGTCTCGCGCACGGGTGCGGCAGGCGCGGGCGTCGGCATCCGGTTCGTGGGCGAAGGGACAGAAGGAGGTGGAGCCCCAAACGACCGCGGGACCATCTCCACCGAGGAGTCCGTGGCCGCAAACGGATCGGGTATCGTGGAAGGCGCGGCCGGCGGAAATTCGATCATCGCCGTCCCGCGAATCGGCATCGAGGTCTCCGGCTCGTCACTCGGCTTGGAGACTTTGTTCGGCGCGGGCGCCGTCGGAAGCAGGGCCGTTTCGCGCACAGGCGCGACAGGCGCAGGCGCAGGCGTCTGAACCGTCGGCGGCGCTGCAGTCGGCGGCGGAGGGACGATCGCCTGCGGGACCATCTCCACCGCAGAGTCCGTGGCCGCAAACGGATCGCGCCCCGGGGAAGGCGAGGTCGGCGGAAACTCGATCATCGCTGTCCCGCGAATCGGCGGCGAGCCCGCGGGCTCTTCGCTCGGCACGGGGGCTTTGCTCAGCACAGGAACCGGCGCAGGAGCCGTTGGAAGGGGCACTGGCGTTGGAAGGGGCACTGGCGTTGGAAGGGGCACTGGCGTGGGAAGGGGCACTGGCGTGGGAAGGGGC
>Ga0105046_10003685_pt1 | contig 24351 bp, 25 predicted proteins | sample MAT03_FD_78385 | JGI IMG/M metagenome (GOLD analysis project Ga0105046, IMG submission 78385) | Freshwater microbial communities from Lake Fryxell liftoff mats and glacier meltwater in Antarctica - MAT-03 (megahit assembly) | ecosystem: Environmental > Aquatic > Freshwater > Ice > Liftoff...
ATTTTCTTATCGACTAATTAATGTATCCATTTTTTCTAAGATTGCAATCTCTCTACTTAAACCATACTAAAGGCTTGTTTTTCCTCTTTTTTAAACGCTCTTAGCAGACTCAATTGGCTAGTTTTAATCTTGCAATTATTTATAGCAGCTTATTGACGAGCAATTTTTTTCAGCACCTGGGCAAATAAATTAATAAACATAATCAAGAGAAATCGTGTACAAAAAATCATTGACCGGTACAGCATTAAAGATTTTACCATAATTATCAAGGCACCCATACGCAATAATATTCCATGCACATTCAAAGCCAAATCTGAAAGCATCTCTTGCATAAATGATTCTTGGACTGATCCTTGATGTGTACTGTATATTTTGAGCTAATCCATTAAGAGCGTATATAATAGGTTGATTAGTTGTTGGATCTCGATAAAGAGAAGTTGAAGCTCCTAAGTTTTGAGTAAAGCCAGTGAATAAGCCGATTGATAATTCTTGATTATAAAATACCCAAAACATATCAAGCCATGCAGAAAACGCTGCCGTATTAACATACGTTCTCTTACCAATTTGTGTGTCTTGAGATTTAACGGCAAAACCACTAATAAGCAACTGGTCTGATCCGTTTTGAGAATAAATAAGTTTAAGATTGAGCTCCCCCCACGAAAAAACAGTATGAGCAAATAGCTCTCCAATCATGCTATTAATATACTCATTTACGCTAAAATCAAGAGCGCTTACTATACGGGGTACGAGCCTTTTATAATTTACCGTACCGCCATAAAAACTATTACCAATTATCCATTTTGCCTGAAAATTACCGTTTGGAGTGACGGAATTTTGTATAAAAACCAATGAGCGTCTAACTGCAACAAGCTCTGGACCATACGATTGAAAAAAAGATTCTCCGTTTAAGCCAATAACAAATTCTAGTGGTCCAATCCTTTGGGATAATCTAAGCTGAGGAACAATTCCCTGTGTTTCAAAAGGAGCTCCCATATTATAATCAACTGTTCTAGGAAAACATTCCTTGAGAAACAGAGGATGATAATATTGACCAAACAAAAAAGCCCCAGAATTCCAAACTATTTCTCCAAAACTATGCCTTAGCTTTGCTGTATAGGCAGTCTCAAGAGATATCCCGACAAAATCAAATTCTATAATTCCATAAATATCTTTTTCAGTCAGCCCGGCGAAAGGATTAAAAAAAACACCTATTCGTGATAATTGTGCTCTAAACATCGTTTTCCCATGGGCATTAATATCGCGACATTCTACATCTGGTAAATACTGAGAAGGAAACAAATTCGCACCAATAGTTTCCGCAAAAACATGTTGACGAGTTTTCATGGTAACAGAAAGACTTAATGCGCCATAAAAACGAACTATGGACATATCATAGAATTTTTTGTAGAGCGGATCTCCATAACCTTGAGATACCCTCATCTCTCTCATTGCCAGAATGGTGCTTTCCCGCCTTTGGCCAGTTGGACTAAAATAAGCCTCTAATGGCAAGGACATTGCTTGTGCCATATCAAAATGACCCAATGCATTAGAGAGGCTATCAGGGTTCATAGATACTAATTGAATTGAGATGCCACATAACAACCCAAAAGCGATAATCTTTAAACGATAGAAATTAATAGACATTATGTACCCACACTAAAATATATAATCTAATGAAATTAAATAGGAGAACGCATTAACCGGCACTGCATTTATTACTTGAGCTCTGCTAGTAAGACCCCTATTATCATCTCCAAATGCCGCACTATCCCAGACAAGCTCAAAACCACACCTAAAAGCTCCTTGATTATATGAATACCGGGGACTAACTCTCACTGCATAAGATAATCTTCGAGTCAAATCATCTAAAGAATATACAATTGGCTGCATGGTTATGGGATTTATATACAACTCCCTTGAAGCTCCTAAGTTATATGTTCCCCCAAAGAAACAACCCAGTGACATTGTTTCATAGAAAACCCAAAATAGATCAAGCCATGCTGCGACACATGCGGTCGGCGTATAGGTTCTATAGTCGGTAACTGGATCTACTGTTTTAACAGCAAAACCACTTATCAAAAGCTGATTTGAACCATTTTCTGCATAAACAGCTTTAAGATTTATTTCACCCCAGTTAAAAACATTATGCAGAAAGATTTCTCCAATTATACTGTCAAGATATTCATTAACCTTAAAATTGTTAAGACTAGCTAATCTTGGAACAACCCTTTTGTAATCAATTGAGGCACCAATAAATCCGGCCGTTTCAAAATTTTTTTTTAGTTGCAAGTGCCAATTGGGCACAATTGCATTTTCTATGAATCTTATCGATCGCTCAGCTCCTGAGTTAAACCCTAAAACAGGACCCCATGTTTTAATATAAGCCTCACTAGCTGCTACCAAGGTAATTTCAACAGTATGCCATAACTGAGTAAATCTTAGTTGTGGAACTAATGCTTGCGGTTCAAATGGCGCTCCCATATTGAAACTAACTGTTCTCGGAAAACAGTTTCTCAAGAACAGCGGGTGATAGTATTGGCCAAATAAAAAAGTTCCATTACTCCAGATAATTTCACCAAAAGCATGCCTAATTTTTGCTATATATGCGGTTCCTAACTCTATGCCACTAAAATCCATTTCCAAAATACCATAAATATTATTGAGGGTTCTTTGAGCTAATGGGTTAAAAAAAACACCAACTCTTGCACCATTCGCTTCAATACTGGTCTTAGCACGACCATTTATATCACGACCAATAACATCAGGTAAATACGGAGCAGGAAATAAATATGATGCTATATTAAACGCAACCACGTCTTGTCTTGTTATAGTTTTAATTGCAAATCCGGTAAACCCAAAAAAACGTATTAAGGAGGACGGCGCAAATTTTTTGTAAAGAGGATCACCGTAACCCTGCGATATCCTTAACTGCCTAATAGAGGATAGAGCAGTATGGGGATTAAGCTGAAAATTCGGCTGTTTATGCGCATTAAAATGCATAAGCGCTACCGAACCCAGGTGCTCATGTACGGAATCTACCATTACTTCAGAAAAAGCAATTTGGCAACAACCCAAAATCAAAAACAAACACACTCTTACAAAAACTAAATAGCTGCGATAAAGGGACAAAGTATTCATATCTAAATTTTTACGAGACTAGTATGGTGATAAGCGAGACCTTAATTTTCCTGGTTAATTAACATACTTGTTTTTCTGAAGATTGCAATCTAAATGAACTTAAAGTACTGCACAATCATCATTATGATAGATTGAACGGTTTTTATATCCTTTATCTCACTTTTTATACCACCATCACCAAACTCGGCCATCTTTTTTAAACTGAGCCTTCATCAAAAAAGCCAAATTCTTGCAATAAAATTCTTGATTATGTATAATCTCGTATATAAAATCATTTCTCGGCCTTGCTTTATGGGACAAAAAAAAATTTCAACCATTATTTCTGCTGCTCATTTTCATCATTCCCACGATTCTCATTAATTCATTTACCTAATCTGTAATTTTTAACTACTTTTAAACTAAGTACTTCTTAATTCACTATAGAATAGGTTATTCTAAGGTACCTGTTTAACCATTTTGTTTAAAAGTTTACATTAAGTTTCCATTAAAGGAATAAACCATGTCTAAAAATATAATTATTTTTACCGTCCTAGCGGCTCTCAGCGGTATCGCTCTATTTTTGCTTACACCAAAGGTTAATTACGCCAAAGAGGATACAATAATTTTGGGAACAATGAGTGGCTGGCCACCCTATGTAAGTCTTAATAACGATGGCGAATATCAAGGATTAGATATTGATATCGCGAAAGAAATTGCTAAAAGACTCAATAAAAAATTGATTATCAAGGATATGGATACTGTCATGTTAATGACAGCATTAAGCCAAGGCAAAATTGATTTTGCAATGACGGGACTTTGTATAACCCACGACAGATTGCAAAAAATTATGATGGTTCCCTATCAAGGGGAAACTATCACAGAGCTTCCCTTACTGTTCTGGAATAACATTCCAGCGGGAATAACTTCTTTGGAGGATATCAAAAAAATACCGAGTGCAATTATATGCGTAGAAGCAGGTTCTGCACAAGAAGATTTTATTAAACAGCAGGATCTTGAACAAGCAGGAATAATCATTAAAGAAAGTAACCCGACAGAAGCATTATTGGATTTAAAGTATGGAAAAGCATTAGCATGTTTGCTGGAGCCATCAATCTTTGCTAATTTTAAAAGCAAATACCCAAATCTTAAAGCTATAAACATTCCACTTGATAAAAAAAATCAAATAGTTGGAAATGGCATCGGTATAAAAAAAGATAATAAGCAACTTATATCAAAAATAGAGTCTATAATTCAGAAACTAAAAAACAGTGGCTTTATAGATGAATGCCAAAACAAATGGATATCTAAGGGAAATTAATTATGCAGGCTAATATCATATATTTACTGCTTAAAGGAACTCTCGTTACCATAGAATTGTGGATCGTTTCTTCTTTGATAAGCATTTTTTTCGGAATACTGGCAGGGATAGTGCGATGCTCAAGACTGAGAATCCCCTTAGTTTCTCCAATATTAGACCTAATAACTGTGGTCTTACGTGGGGTACCATTATATACCCAATTAATGATATTTTATTTTGTTATACCTGAAGTTATAGGCATTAATTTATCATCATTTGTAGCAGGAACCATTGCATTAGGACTTTGTTCAGGTGCTTATATGAGCGAAATTGTGAGAGGTGCAATTAATGCGTTACCCCAAACCCAGTGGGATGCATCACATGTTTTAGGTTATACCATTGCTAACCAGTTAAAACATATCATTTTACCACAAGCACTTATTAATGTACTCCCCGCAATAATAAGCGAATATTCAATGGTCTTAAAAAGCACATCTATCATTGCAAGTATCGGAGCACTTGAACTTACAAAAGTTGGAACAAATTTGATTACACGTTCATTAGATCCAATTCCAGTCTGCTTAGGAATTGGGGCAATATATTTGATCATTAACTCTATTCTTTCTTTTATAGGACAATCAATAGAAAGGAGATACAATGTTGCGCATTAAAAATATTAACTTAGCCAAAAAGCAAACGACCATTTTAAGCAACATTTCCCTAGAATGTACACCAGGTACGATCACTGCACTAATTGGCAAAAGCGGTGCTGGAAAAACCAGCCTTCTAAAATGTATCGGACAGTTAGATCAAGCATATTCAGGATCAATAGAATTTGATAACCAAGATCTGAAAAACTTCTCGCAAAAAAATAAGGCTGAACTTATAGGATTTGTATTTCAACAGTACAATCTGTTTCCCCATATGACAGTACTTCAAAATTGTTCTAATCCCCTGAGAATTGTCAAAAAATATGATAAATACAAGGCCGATACTATCGCTCTTACACATTTAGAAAAATTTGGGTTAAAAAATTTAACCGATTCCTATCCGGTTAATTTATCGGGTGGCCAACAACAACGGGCTGCGATTGCCAGAGCCTTATGCTTTAATCCCAAAACAATTTGCCTCGACGAACCTTCATCAGCTTTAGATCCAGAAAACACAGCTCTTTTGATAGCAACATTAAAAGCCTTATCTAGGTCCGGGACAATCATAGTTTTATCCAGCCAAGATATGCTTTTTGTAAAAGCTATAGCGGATAATATCATTATGCTCGAAGACGGTAACTTAGTTGAGGAGTGGAATATTGATGACTTAAAGCAAGCTAATTCAAAGATAGGAAACTTCATGGATTTTATGAACTAAAAAACTTTTAATTTATACACTGTATTTATTTTACACTAGTTTTCGTATTAATTTAATGGCAAAATCAACTATCTAATTATTTTTCAAACACTGATTAAATAGCAAAAATCAAATGTAAAATAAAATAACAAAATTACAAGACCTTAACCACCCAATCGGGAGAAATATTCTTAAGTTTGGTGTCGAAAGAAAAACCAATAAGTCTAATTGTTTTCTTAAGACTCAAGAAACGTTCGTAATATTTTTTGTCTACTATTTGTTGAAGAGCTTTAGATCCAGTTGAATCAATTTTCATTTCAAAAATATAAACATGAGTTTTGGTTTCAATAACAGCATCTATTCGGCCGATATTAGTCTTTACCTCCACATTAACATAAGCCCCTATGAGCTAAAAGACGACATAAAAGATGAATTGATAATATTTTTCTAAAGGAATATGTATATCATAAGGAATAGTAGCTAAAAATTGGTGTAACGCAGAAACAAACAAATCAATATCATCATCTAGTAAAGCTTTGTTCAAAGCAAAAATCGGATATTGATATTTTTTAATAAGTGTTATCAGAAATGATGGTGTTCCTGTTGCAAACCAATAATTTTCAAGCTCTTCTTTGTCAAGGCATTTATGAAACTTCTGGTTATATCCTCTATAATATGATCTTTGCTTATTTCAAGATTATATTCTTCAGCAATCTCCATTAAGCGATTTACTAAACTAACCTTCATACCCAAACCAGAACCGCTTCCTAAAGCCGAAAAATCTATCAATATTACCGGATAAGCTTTCCAATCATAATCACTTTGAGAAATCCATAAGTCATTAAATAATTTTTTTCCCCTTTAAATAACTTTTCTAATGTTGAAACTAGCAAGGATTTACCAAAGCGTCTGGGGCGAGATAAAAAATGGAATTTAGTACCTTGAACAAGATTGTAGATATACTGGGTCTTATCTACATAGATATAACCACCAGTAAGTAATTGTTCAAAATCACTTAAGTTAAGCGGTAATTTTTTCATTTTCTGAGGCCCATGTTTTTCCTATGTTGGGAAAAGGTAAAAAATTAATAATTCAATGTCCTTAAACTCTAAATTTAACAAACCAATGCTTTGCAACAGTCATTAAAGAAGGCATATGTCTCAACTGCAAGCCCTGATTAATGAGCAATAATCCGGAAATAGACAAGAAGATTGGGAGAACAAAACGACTAACCCCCCAAACTACTAGACTGGCTCCTATCACAATGAATAATAAACCAAAAAAATTATCATTTTTATACCACATTATTAATCCTTTTACCTTTCATCGTACATTTTGAGTATACCACGTAACCATTTAGCAACCGTCGCAATTACAGAATCTTCTTGAGCAACTCTTCGAGTATAATCTTCTCCAGGTTTTCCACTAATTAATACACATCTCTTCTTAATCTTTGAAAATTGATTAGAAAACGACTCTACAATCTTTTTATCATCTAATACAACAACATTTTCTTGATTAGAATCATTAGCTCGATTAGTAAAATTATATGATCCCGTCCAGACGAGGGATCTCCCTAAAATATTTTTAAAGATAACAAACTTATTATGCATTAAAGCATTCGTCTTAATATCCGTTTGGAAGACCCAAACAGGTATTTTGTTATTAGCAAGATACGGTATTTTGCTATAGCGATCCGATCCATAGCCTCTATCGGCAATAATTTCAATCTTAACTCCGCGCTCATAAGCTTCAACCAAAGCTTCAGCAATATCTTTTTGAGTCTTCCAGTAAATTGCTACAGATATGCTTTCTTTTTCAGCCCTAATTAGATTAATTAGTACCGATCTTATGTCATCATCAGGAGAAAAAAAGGATTTGAGTACTTTTTGATCAGAATTTAGTAAAACTTTTTCAAGATAGAAACAAGGGTCATTGGCCTGTTGAATAACGTAGGAAAAAAAAGTAAATCCCGCAATTATTCCAAAAAAAACGATACTATAAAAAAATCTTTTAAAAAAATTTGATAAGTTTTTACGCATTTAAATTTCCAATTAAGTTCTATTCTACCCTCCCATTATTTTTTCTCTTGATCCCCTAAGTTATACCATTAGATAGATCATATTCCAACTATTTTCAAAATACTAGAAACACATAGTTATTCATTAAAAACTTCGCGTGATTGACAAATAGGGCAATATGTGTCAATATTAACCAGTAATTACTTATGCGCAAAAGAATATCCTTTTAATTTTCAGGTGATGTGCTACTCACCAACTAAATTTTATTTTTAACACACGAAAGGGCATATCCATGCTTGGTAATTTAATACAGTATTTTTATCCGCAGCTCGAACGGGATGAGATAAAAAAATTCAGTCTTTTGTCATGTATTTTTGTTTTAATTATAGGAACCTATTGGTTATTAAGATTATTTAAAGATACTTTATTCTTAACAATAGCCTTTCCAGAAAGTCTAGGTTGGTTGCCGCAACAAGGAATACTCTTTCAACCTTTAGCTAAATCCTTGTCTCCGTTTATTGTTTTAGCTATTGTTTTAATATATTCAAAATTGATCGATCTCTTTAAAAAGCATCAACTCTTTTATATTATATGCTCATTTTATGCTCTTATTTTTACCTTTATAGCGGGTATATTGTTCGTTAATGATCTTTATGGGGCAGAAGCAATCGGTAGAACCTTGCTTGCAGCTACCGGATGGTTTAGTTATTTTGCAGTTGAAAGTTTTGGATCTTTGGTTCCAGCACTTTTTTGGTCATTTCTTAATAGTATCACCACTACTGAATCTGCTAAAAGCGGATTTCCCTTTGTTATTGCTTCGGCACAACTTGGCGCCATTGCTGGTTCAGGCCTACTGTTTTTTTCTGATAGCATAGGAAGTCTATGGCCAATAATGGGACTATCAGCAATCTTTATAACGAGCGTAATTCCTTTGGTAAAATATTTCATAAGCACAATTCCAGCTGATCAACTCATTGGAAATAAAGCGGCTGCAGAAACTGAAAAAGTTAAAGAAGGCTTTATAAAAGGACTTGTTTCAGGATTTACTCTTCTAATTACACGTCCCTATTTAATCGGGGTACTTATAGTCTCAACATTTTATGAAGCAATAGCACAGGTTATAGAGTATCAGATGAAGACCCAAGCATGTTCATCAGTGGATTATTGCTCTCCAACAGCTTTCTCAAAATTCTATTCTATATACGGCGTATGTATAAATACTTTATCATTTTTAATAGCGCTTTTAGGAACTCAAAAGATTATACAAAAATTTGGTACACGTAGAACCTTATTGATTTATCCTATAGCTGTTTTTATAGCACTCATTAGTTTGTATACTTATTTTAAATTCGGCGCTCCAAGTCCTAAACATCTTTTGTGGACAACCTTCGGAATAATGGTCGTTATTAAAGGCTTAGCTTATGCACTCAATAACCCGATCAAAGAAATAATGTATATACCAACAAGCAAAGATGCTAAATTTAAATCTAAAGGATGGATTGATACTTTCGGCAGTCGTTTTGCAAAAGCAGGCGGTGCTCAAGTTACTAATGCATTTAAATATAATCTTTCAGATCTTATGATTTATGGTACCATCTTTGGATTTGGCCTAAATGCCATTTGGTTTATTGCTGCTTTATATGTTGGATTTAAAAACAGTAAGCTTATTAAAGAAGGCAAGATTATTGAATAATTTAACTCATAAGTTTAAAACCCAATTTTGAATTTAACCTATTGGCTTGTATTAATTTTTTATCGCAAGCCAACATGGTTTAATTTAATTTACATCGCCCCAATACCAGTCCACCTAGTTCATTATATTTCTCGCTAAAAATAACATACAATCTAATTCGACAAAATAGAGGTAGCATTAGAGCAAAATTAAAATTTCCATTTAAGCTCAAGTTTACCGCCAATGTTATTATCTCTGTCTCTTGATCCTTTAATAGTTACGCCATTAGATAGATCATATTCCAATCCTATTTGCTTAGGTTTTTCAAAATTAAGATCATTTGTTACGGTTGCCCTTAGTCTATCTGACATATCTAGCTCTAAAACGTATTGGCCTTTTTCCGCAGTTTGTTCCCGCTCAACTTTCACCAACCTCACATTTTTTAGCACTTTTAAAATTTGTTTAATATATTCGGTGGGTTCATAATTATTTTTTCTACTGGCGCTATTTGAGGCAGAACCAAATAACAGCGATCCTAAATTTTGTATAAACAAATTAGGGAAAAAACAACCTAATGCAGTATTCTGAGAACCAGTAACTAACAAAGAAATAATCTGTTCAGTTGACAGAAGCGGCTCAGATTCAAATAGTATTTTTGGATTAGAGAGCGGTCCCAACATTCTCATTGTTATATCATGTTTATTCAGGTTACCCTTGGCATTAATATCTAAAATCGGCTCCGAATCTGATATATATATTCGAGCATTAGTAACAGCAAGATTTTGAGACGGAAACTTGAATACCCCATCAGCAATAGCAATCATGCCAGAAACATTAGGATTTTTTATTGAACCTTGAATAGTTAGTTTGGACGTAAAGTTTAAATCAAAAAATCTATGCGTCATCTTTATATTTTTTGATTTAACGTCAAGATTTAGATGCATATCAAACTCTTTCTTATAGCTATGAATATTTTTTTGACTGGCGCTAAAACCATACTTAACACCACCCTTATCGATATCTAATGTGCCAGACAAAGATAGTTTTTTAACCCCCTGAGGATCGGCCGAGTATGTTAAGGTGGGGTGTCCATTTAAATAAACAAAGAAATTTTTATCTAACGAAAAGAAAAAATCAGACAAGGTAAATGGCATAACGATCGGTGTTCGGAGATCCCAATTCATCAAAATATTTTCCGATGACACTGTCCCTTTGTGGCACTTTAGAAAGAATTTCTTAACTAATACATTCTGCGCATTAAAATCACACTGAAATTCGGTATCAAACTGCTTAATAACATTATACATTTTAGGAACAATAATATTCAACTTGGTAGAACGTACCGTTCCCCCTAGCTTATTATCTTTTATATGGCCTTTAAATACCAAATCGCAAACACCATCAAGAGCATATAACCTTTGTAATACCGAACCGCCCTTGATAAAAACTTCCACGTCCTCATTTTTATATCTACAACCAAGTATATCTTGTTTGACGCTCCAATCTTTTACTAAAAATTTATGCTCATCATGGCAGAGATTATGTGCAAAAAACCTAAAATCATTCAGGGCAAAATCATCTATAAAGAAGTTATTGAACTTTGCTTGAAGCTTATAGTGGGGAAAATGTTTTTTGTTTAGGCGATTCATATCAATCAAACAGTTTAGCGCTATTATACCCTTCATCTTTCTAGTAATACCTAAAATATTTTTAAAACATTTAGCATCTAATAATGATGATACTTTTAAAAAGCGAGAATCTTTAACAATATCTACGGAAATAAGATCTTGACTACTCCTAATTTTAAAGTGGCCTTTATCCCCAACCAAGCTCCCAAACAAAAAACAATGTTCAATTGCTTTATCCTTATGACATAAATCAAATGAACTACTAACCAGGCAATCTTTACTAGTATCACACCTTAATTGATTGTTTAAAATTAGATTAAAACTAAAATCGGCAGAGCAGTTTTTAAGAGTATGTTGGCCAAGCACCGGTAGTAAGCCATCGAAGAAAGATGTTTTAATCTTGATTTTTTCTTTATTAAACAACAGATGCCTTAAAAGATTAGTCCAAGAAAATCTACAGATCATACGCGAGAATGAGATCGAATAGCGCCCTTGGTCACATTTAAAGTCGGCTATTACAATCTTACCTGTAATTAAATCAATAGTTTGTACTTCTAAAAAAACCTCAGCGCCCAAGGCATAACTAACAGCTGTTATTATATGCTGCCTTCCCCTAGATTTAAACCAATAACTTTTTTGGAGACAAACTATTCCCAACAAACTAACAAATATAAAAGTGAGAATGATTTTAGTTATCAAAACTAAAATCCGGCTAATTTTCAACAATTTAATAAGGGATTTCCATTTACCATAATTGTAATCAGGAACATCAAAAGATACAAATGGCTATAAAACTTTCATCTTTTGATAAGTTATTCTGGCAACCTAGCGTTATCTAAATGAGCCTTACAGCAACTTAATTCCTGATAGACCAAGAAGACTCCCTACAAGAGAGCCGAATAAATTTAAACAAGCATTGCGATTTCTTAGCATTATCTACTGGCCATCAGATCATCTAAAGCAACTTTGGCATCCGGTCAATCTTTAGCAGCAGCCTTACCATAACAAGCAATTGCCTTTTCACGAAAACCCCGCTTTTCATAAATAACACCTAAATTATATAACGAGTTGACACACCCATTTTTTGCTGCTGCCTTGCAATGTTTTTTAGCTTTCAAAAACTTATTTTCATTTATATACATCATCCCTAAAGCACTTTGAGCCGGGCTATGCCCAGATTTTGCTGCACGTTTATAATATTTCTTTGCCATAACAAGATTATCTTTATTGTCATAACAAACTCCCACGTTATACTGAGCAGATTGCAAGCCCCTATCAGCCGCTATCCTAAAATAATAAATAGCTAAATTTTCTTTTCCTTGATTATATGCAATGAAACCCAGCAAATTATCAGCCTCGATTACTCCACATTTAGATGCCACATGAAGAGACCATTGGGCTTTCTTTAGATAGCCAACTTGCTCAAACGCAACCCCCAACCTGTAATAAGCCCGATAATCATATTTCTGAATGGCTTGCTTAAGATAACGATTACCCGCAGAGCCGTTTCCTTGTATCAGAGAAATGGCGCTCAAGTAAATGAGTATGGTGGTATCCCCTTCCTGAAGACCAACTTCAAAAAGTTTTCTTGCTAACTCAAAATTTCCCGATTTATAATATTCTTCAGCGCGCCCATAATCGAAACTGCTATCTTCCATACTAAATAGACTTATCCCATAACACAAAACTAAAAAAACACATAGGCTAAACAATTTTTTCTTATACATTAGCAACTACCCCTAATAAATCTTATATCATTTCATTACCAAATTAGGTGCCCAAATTTCAATAAACATCTCAAAAACCGAGAATTAAAGACCCTAAATAGGGTAATAAGCTCTTAGTAAAAAATACTAACTTAATTTTGTAGATGAGAAAAAAATTTAAAAACTGACCTCATTGGGTTACCGATTAACATGTTATAATTTTTTTATTTTTATTAAAAGTTGAACCATTTGAGATTTTTTTTAAAGTTGATACATTGAAATTATACCATTTTTTTATTATTAATTTTAAGGATTTAAACAATGAATAAAACATTTCTTCTGCTTCTGGGACTAGTAGCTCTCAATTCAAGTATATTTTCAATGGAAAACGAACAAAAGTCCTTAAAGGCAAAACAATCTGCACAATTCAGCAAAATGGATTGGGCTAAGATAACTGCTGCGGGATTAGGATGTGCTATTTTTGGAGGTACAGCATTGATGACTTATCCAACAGCACAAATCAGTTCTGACGAGGACGTTAGTTTGTTTAATATCCCATCCCTAATAATGACTTGTCCATTTTTTTACTCTATGAAGTACCTACTAAAAGATGACGAAAGTAAGTTTGCCAGCCCATCCATTTACCTAGGGGGGGTTACGTCAGGACTTATAGCATGTGGCTTAGGAGCATATGTTTATAAAAAAATATCGACTTTACGATCTAACAAACTGCCTCAATCCCAAAAAGTAAGTTAAAAGATTAAAGCATTAGATACATTTATATTATAAGTCTTATTCGCGGCCATTAAAGAATATTTTCAATGGCCGCGAATAAGACTTACTGAAAAATTTTACCAACACTATTGATTGCACATGATTTGATATAAATCTGAATAGTTAAGAATAACTTTTACTTCATTTCGGCATCTTTCACTTTTACCAATTATCTTCAGAATAGAAAATTCCTTTAGCAATGAGTTGCAGCGCTTTTTTATGACGTGGAATTATTTTTTCTGGAAGCGTATTAAGAGGAAACCAAGTTAGATGGTCATGCTTATCTTTTTCTAAATTATTGATATCCCCGTACCAGGTACGTACGGTGTAAAAAAAGGCTACACACGGAGCAGCCTCACCCATAAAATGCATGACATGAACAAACTCAATATCGTTAGGATTAACAGTTATTCCCAACTCTTCTAAAATCTCTCGTACTAAAGCAAACTTAGCCGATTCGAGAGCATCTACCTTGCCACCTACAAGACCATACTGGTTAGCAAACCACTCCGCGTTTTTGCGATATTCAAATAGAACTTCGTTTTTTTCATTCATTATAAGAGCTAAAACATAAGGCAATAGTATTTGCTGTAACATATTTGATCTCCTTCAAAAAGTATTGATTGTCTTTTTTTGCTTAAAGTTGGAATAGTATCGGCAATGTCGCGCCAACTAACCACCATGCCTTGCGCCCTTACCTGCTTATCATTTCCTGGATAAACTATATAATTATTTTGCGGATCCGTCTCAGCAAGCTGGCTCCAATAGGTGATCGAACTAAAGTAATTTGACGGAATAGTATAACCTGCTTTTATCTCTACCGGAATAAGCTTATATCCTTCTTCCAACAACAATCAATCTCATGTCCTTGACTATCTCGCCAAAAATAAATAATTTTCAACATTTCTTTGATAAACATAAAGTGAGCGCTAGTTTGACGTCCATAAACTAGCGCTCACTTTTGACTTAAATAGCATAAATTCAATTCATTAAATATTGCTCTTTCAATGAATACTCTTCCGCTCTATTAGATAGAGATATAATTTAAAAAACTATTTTCAGGGTTCACAAAAAAGCGAGTACTATCTTAAGCGCTTTTTCAACTTCTTCAATACATTTTTCAGTCGCAAGCGTTATTTTATCACCCAAGCGCATTTTATCGATTGCTCGAATTTGATCTAGTAAAATCTTGCAAGGCGTTTCGTTAAGTTCAATTGCTACCTCAAACGGATATGGAGGCTTAGCTGATGATGTAATTGGAGCAACAATAACCCAACAGCTTATCTCATTTCCGATGTTATTCGAAACTATCAATCCAGGCCTGGTTTTGTTAATTTCTGAACCAACAGTAGGATCTAAGTTAACCCAATAAATTTCGCCACACTGAGGAAATTTTTTCATTCCCAATCCTCAGAATCCAATGAGCTCCATTCTTTGATTGTTTTTTTTCTCTCAGGATCTTTTTCTGCAGCGGAATACGCAGACCTTAAATGATGAATTTCTTTTTCAATCGCCATTTCTAAAGTTAATGCCACAAAACGGCTCATCCCTCTTTTGCCAGTTATTGTTTGGAGTTTATTAATAAGAGAAATAGGCATAGAAAATGTTATGTTTTTCGTTTTCATAGCAATACCATTTATATATTATTTTAATAATACAATAACACAATAGTTACTGCATCATTGTCAAAAGCTGTCAGTTTTCACCTTCTCGCCCTCCCTTGCAATTTGACCAATAGAAACACTTATTTATGCCCAGAAAACAAAAACCATAAGCTCCAAGGAGAATATAGAGATCATTGAGAATGCCATATTCAACCCGACTGGTTGTTAATTTACAGAAAAACTTCAACTGAGCTTATACTTGTAAGAACAGGCAGCCATTCTGATCTATTTTAATCATCACCCTTTATTTATCTGCAAATTATCCGATCAATCCTGTCTTTTCGCTTGCTCCATTTTACTATCTGTCAAAGCAAAGTGAAAATGTCCGGTTGTCTGCAAAAACTAAAGCGCCTCAATTGCCGGCGCGGCAATCTTCATCCTACTCTCTAATTTAACTTGATCTCACTGCGGTAACGGCAGGTTATTCCATGCCCACCTTCGACTATTTTGAGAAGGTTTAAAAGATTTATCGATAATAATTTTTTCTTTAGGCATAGGCTTAATTTTTTCAAATGTTTCTGTAAAATCTAGATTAATTTTTCTTGCGGATAGATTGATTGAGCCATCAAGTCTCAAGTTCACTGTAAGTTTTGCTTTTGGGTTTAATAATAGTTTGTTGATGGGCGTTTAATTGTAAAATCATTGGTTAAAATCCGTTCTTCTTTAATACACAAAATATTGCCCAAATCTACATCTTTGATAGATCTATGAACATCCGTTGTATCAGCCGGCTGAATTGCAAATTTGAGGTTATGTTGCTTTATGTAGAAATCCTGTAAAAACTTATTGGCAGACTCAATCGTACAAATATTTGCTAATCTTAATTCTTTAACAAGTCTATCTTGGTGAGTTTTATTTGAACGGGCAACTCTTCCTTTTGCTTGTGGGGAATTAGCATGAATTACATCAATATTAAGTTCTTTCATTGCTCTTTCAAATTGCGTTATTTCATCTCGTTCAGGGTTATTAAGATTAACGCTAAAAACCGAGCCATAATCAACGTAAAAAGACCCTAGAATGCCATAATGTTTAAAATAATTCCAAGTTGCCGTCATTACTTCTTCATAAGATTCTGATTTGCAAAATTCGAGCCACACAATTTTACTTGTTGTATCATCTATAAAGACTAATAAGGTACAAGTTTGACCACGACCTTCAAACCAATCATGCGGTGAACCATCTAATTGAATCATAATTCCAAAAGCCACTCCATTGGTCTTTTAGTAAACTAATAGCGAAAATTTCTTTGGTAGTATCCCATTTTCTACTGCTTGCCTTTCCCCTATTTCCATGAGCTAGTCCAACTGGTCCTTCTGCTATAAAAATTTTAAGCTTTCTTCTTACCTGCCGTTCAGACATTTTTAGTAAAGATGATGCTGTTTTTGGTACTTTAGACTTTTTTGTACAATCTAAATTATACTCCAAAACCGGATATTTTTATTTTGTTCTAATATAGGACATTATCATTTTGTTCCAACATACAAACACAGAGCATATTGACAATTTGGGTTAATTTATTACAATCAAATATACAATTTAACATAGCAGTGATTTTAGATGGAGAAAAAAATGACAATTAATCGAACAGTAAGTTTGTTTGTACTAATTTTACTGAGCGCATCTCAAAATAATTTTTCAATGGAAAAGCAAAAAAAACACAAAGCCCTACAATCGCGTTTAAAAACTTTAGAGCCTAAAGCGAAAAAGCAAAAAACTAATGAGGATGAAAGTACAAAAGAAGAACTGTCCCCATTCAATCGATTGCCGTTCGAATTAAAATACCATGCTTTACTTGTTGGTTTAGAATCTATAATAAAAGATAATTCAATTTTTAGTCCATTAAAGGGTGTTAAAGAATTTCTAGACTCTACTAGCTTGGTCAATAACGAATTTTATTGTATAGCTTCAGATTTTGGTAGAAACAATAAAATTTCGGGCAATACTAGTGAACCAAGATACAAGGCTATGGTTAAAACACTATGGGTTCCTACTAAGTTTGTTAACGAAAACAAAAATTATTTAAGCAATTTACTCGGCTGTATAGTAAGCCCCGTGTGTGTAGATAGATTAGAAAATCTGTCCTCATTTTTCAAAATGATGAGCACTAAAGATTTGGAACGAGAAGGATTAAACTCAAGGGTCTTAGAATCAGCAAAAGCAATTACGTTCGAGTGTTCTGAAGAAAGAGTGAAATGTGCTGCTGAACTACTAATTGCAGGCGCTGACTCAAATTATAATATTATGGAATATTTGCCGTTAATTATTTTTTTTGTTTCTCAAGAAGGGTTTCATGATTTGATTCCACTTCTACTGTTAAAGCGAGTAGATATAAATGCGATGGATCATCTGGGAAAGACGGCATTGACGTACGCAATTGATTTTCCTGAAATATCAAGAATGCTGCCCGAATATAGTCAAAAAGCGCTTTAATGTAAAAAAACAAAAATTAAACATGATTCAGTAGCAATATTTTAATGAGGAAAAATGATAAAGAAACTATTAATTATAGCAACCTTAATGGGCTTATCTCATAATTCGTTTTCCATGGAGGAAAAAACAATTAAAGGCGGGAATATTAGTTATGAAATAGAGGATGAAAATCCGAGCATGAATAGACCGAATTTAATCGGTAACAATAACGAGCTATTTAAGTTAAAAATTCTCATTTTTTCTTGTGTATTAAAGAATATAATTCGAAGTAATTCAATTTTTACTCCCCTCAACGGTATTAAAGAATTTTTAAACACATTAGCATTGGTTGATAAAGAATGCTATAATTCTGCTATTTTTCTTGGTTGGAACAATGCTGTTGCTTACGGTAATAGCGAGCCTAGATTTTTAAGTATGGTCAAATGTTGGTTTGTTGATAAAGAGATTCTTGCAAAAAATAAAGACTCATTAAATGAAGCATTTAAAAACGAATTGGCCTTAATTAATCTATTAAATAAAACGCTTCTATGGTTTAGAAATCTGGCTGATAAGGATCAGAGCAGAACAGCTATGATAGAAAAGAACCCCGATTTTTTTCAGGAACAAATTAATAAAGCTAAAACGTCATCAGAAAGGGTTGCTCAATTTCTAATAGCAGGGGCTAATCCAAATGTTCAGCTTATGAATGGTCAGTTTTTCATTTTTTTTATTTTGGATACCGATCTTTCTGCTGTTCGCCCTCTTCTTAATAAATTAATTCCGTTGACGTTGCTAAGAAAAGTAAGCCTTGATTGTTATGATAATTTAAAAAATACGCCTTTGATCTGTGTAGCTTATTATCCAAAGCTATTAAAAATGCTTCTTGAGTATGATGATTCGAATATTTGTTACTGTAATCATTACGAATCAGCTTTAATAAAAGCTGTTGCTGAAGATTCCGATGATCTAATAGAGTCAGTAGAATTGCTCTTGCAGCATCAAGCTAACCCACATGAAGCAGTAGCAACCATTGTATCAAGATATAATCCTGAAGATGGTGATTTGAAAGCAGAAGATTATCAGTTTAGTGATACAGACATCCATAAGGCTCAATTAGCATTCATATATGGTGCAGATATTAATGATTTGCTCAACGATGGCTCAATAAATTCAGAAATTCTTCAAAAGCTATTATTAGCCTTAGAATACAAAGTATCGTTAGAGCCATTTGAATAGAAATGAAGCTTTAACTTGCTGAATTCGGACTGTATAGAAAAACATAATGCTTTAGTCGTTTAAAATGATATACCTATGGCAATTATTACATTAATCTACGGTATTTAATTTAGCAAAAGTCCAAAATCACTGATTATTAAAATTGGGCTAAAGTATGTAGCCCAATTTTAATAGCTCTTTCCTTAAGCATTCGTTAAGAATAATTCTTATATTTTTCATTAAAGAGTTTTTTCTTCTTCTGTATGCTTTTTCAATGATCCCCTGACACCACTCCCAATAAATCATATTCGCAATGAATCAAAATTTAATATGTTAATTTTTTGCATTATTATTGAATTAGCAACTTCTTTATCTATACACTAAAATAATAAATAGGAGATTACATGAAATTTACCAATAAAGATGCTCATGCGCTTTTAGATCCAGTCGTTCAAGAGTTTTTGAACTCACTCGCCGCACAAGGGGGTAAACCATTATATGAATTACCGGTAACCGAAGGTCGTAAAATTTTCACTGAACTACAGTCCGGAACTATTTTTATGCCGCCGGTTGATATAAAAGATCTCACGATTCCGGTAGGGCCAAAAGGATCATTAAATATTCATATCTACAGGCCAAAAGGGAATAACGAACTTTTGCCTGTTGTTATCTTTATACATGGAGCTGGATGGACATTTGGAAACCAAACTACTCATGGCAGGTTAGTGCGTGAAATCACTAATGGCGCAGAAGCGGCAGTAGTATTTGTTGATTTTACTCTTGCACCAGAAGGACAATACCCAACGGCACATGAGGAAGGTTATGCTGCTGCAAAATGGATAGCAGAGAATGGAAAATCGCTAAATCTTGATACTACACGAATGGCTATTGCTGGAGATAGTGTTGGTGGCTTAATGGCAACCGCTATAACAATGATGTCTAAAGACAGAGGCGGCCCTAAATTTATATTTCAGCTTCTTTTCTATCCGGTAACGGATGCACGTTTTGACACAGAATCATATCTCAAGTATGAAAAAGGATACTTCTTAGAAATGGCCGCAATGAAATGGTTCTGGGATAGTTATGTTCCTGATACATCTATCCGTGCTGAACCTTATGTTTCACCCTTAAGGGCCTCATTAGAGCAGCTCAAAGATTTACCTCCTGCATTAATTATCACCAATGAAAATGACGTCTTGCGTGATGAAGGTGAAGCATATGCACATAAACTTATCCAAGCAGGTGTATCAGTAGTTGGCGTACGCTATCTTGGCCTTACTCATGATTCAGCTATGCTAAACGCACTAGCAAGAGCTCCCGAAGTAAGAGCTATGATCAGCCAAGCGTGTCATGCCCTTAAAGAGGTTTTTTCAAAGAAATAATCAATAATTGGGGCGCCTTTTTCGGTGCCCGTCTTATTTTTTAAAAAATGGATAGTAAGATACTTAACTTTCATCGAAACTTTTGCATGAAATTATAAGCGTATCTTTTAAGCGGTTAGAACGTTCAATACTTTGGTGACCACCGGTAAACATGTCTATCAAAAACTTTATCAAATCCCAATTCAGTGTACATTTTTTCAGCTAGAGATCCTTTTTGAGTTAGTAATACAACATATCTCAATCCCAAATCTGCTGCACGGGCTAAAAGAGTCCGAGTCATTCCTGCCGCCAGTCCCTTGTGCCTAAATTTTTGATCGGTAGCAACATTATAAAGATAGGCGAAACCATCCATAATAAGCAGGCAACCTGTTCCCGCTAACTGATTATGGTAATATCCTGCATAATATTCTTTTTTAGGACCCGGCCCCGTTTTATCAATTAAGATTGATTCTATTAATTTTAGACGTTCATGTGTAGCAGGCCATGGATTATTTGATGATGCCGACAATATACCATCCCAGGCAGCAATTAAGGAACGATCTATAAAGCGATTGATAGAAATTACCGGATTTGCGATAGACATTTTCCCTGTTTTATTCAAAATATTTTTATCAAAATCATAAATCATTGTGGACATTGTTTTGTCAAAAGCAAAGCCATGTTTAATAAGTATAAACCCCATGTTATTAGGTTTAGTTTGGTGCTGAACCCACCACTCCACCAATCCTTTAGTCCGCATTTTCACATCGTCAATTGCAGAAACTGCTGCTTTTTCATTTCTAAAGCAAGAGTACGTAACTCTATTTATCTTAAAGCCTGGTGCTTTTTTATCACACCAAAACCTGATTTTATTATTTATTTTTAGGGGAATAGGCCTAGTCAACAAATATTCACCAGCATGTATAATAGCATCTTCAACGAGAGCCACAGACCACACTTCTTTATTTTTAACAAGGGTGATTGCGTGACAAAAAACCACAAAAAAGAGTAACACAATAGATCCTTGCGCGCTGCTGAAAACAGATGGCAACCTTATAAAAAATTTCATGGAACCCTAATTAAAAGTTAAATTAACATCAATTTTATACCACTCAATCTTTTGAACCTCATCGGTTTAAAAGCCGACGATTCTTGGTTCATCTGGTAGACTTTCGATTTTGAGATATGCCCTGGTACAAAAGATTTAAAATATGCTGGACCATTAACCGACTATTTCTGATTATAGGTTTGCCTATCATAATATCTGGATTAACTATCATTCTTTCAAGTAATTGGTTTTTATTAAGCCCAATGAGCATCTTGTTAGGATTATGCTTGTTGTATTCGATAATTTGTACATATATATTATCAAAAGGGGTCAAACATTTTTCATCTGTGGGATCATCTTTATTCACCCTATACAAAGACCAATTTTCATTACCTTTTTTATCTTGAAGATAGAAAACAGTTTTATTATCAAATGACCAAAAATATTGTCTAATCGGCCGCAAAGTATCAAACGTAATTTGTTTGTCATCATCTTTGTCATAACTTTTAACCCATATATTTAATATGTTTTTGGTTTCAGGGGTTTTACCGAGCGCTAAATAGCTAATATACTGTCCATTCGGCGAAATTCTATATACCGCCTTAACCGGGTCTCCAAATAAAACTTCTAGCGGAATACCTTGCACTTTAGTAAGAGCTAACGTGCACATTACAGTTATTATGAAACTCAAGCTAATCAAACCTGAAATAATATACATTTTTGGGGCCATTGTTTTCCTTATTAAAATTTGTAATTAACTCTTCTTTGCTCTATCAAAAAATTTGCCAATACAACAATTAAAGCTGGTAATAACTAATACACATAATTTGGCAACTTTACTATATAACCAGAATAACCCCCAAAAAAATCAATATTTCTGTCACCAACGGATCCTACAATAGTATATTTTTTGAAAGTTTTTTACGGACATTACCTTTGATCCCATTTTTTATACGAACTTGGTTCACCCGATTATACCGCCAAATTTTTAAATTTCAAAAATAGCGAGAAACTAAAAGATATGTTGATTGTTATTCAATGATCTCAGAAATTTTCTGCAGATTTATTAATTTGGACTCTGACCTTTTGCCATATAACTTATAGGAAATAATACCTAATATCGCTAAAAAAGAGCATATCGAACTAATTCCTCTATAGCTCTCAAAGTTAAATTCAAATTTTGATACAGATAACCATAGGTCCGTTTGAAGTTCAGTCATAGTGTTTACGATACCATTCGCGAATTCGTCCTTTTGCTTGTCTTGGGTCAATACATGCGCTATATAGACAGCTACTAAACCGGGCACAAGCAAAACACCCATAAAACAGACCGTAATCCATCTTAATACAGTGCCGATGTCTTCCATAAGCAATGATCCACCGGGAATAATTGCGCACATAATAATAGAGGTAAAAAGGGCCATTACACAGAGCTCTTTTACAGAAAAATGAGAAAGTTTTTCTTGCTTAACTCTAATGAGTTCTTTCACCGCATCATTAACCACATCACTCATCACAGAGTCATCTTTTCTATATTCCAAAGATGAGGAGGTATTGATAATACTTTTAGCTAGATTTCTCACTTTTTTAAAACGTTTAAGCAATTCATTATCATTCAGATGCGTTGTTTTACCAAAATTATCAATTGCAAAAATTGGGTTTTTGGCAGCTATAAGCGTCGGCAAAAACGATGCTATTATTTTATCATAAACGTTATTATTAACCCTTATATTACGAACTATATCACCATTTAAGAAGAGATCATTTCCGGGCAAATATTCCGAAATTTCACACCAAAGCTCCGCAGGAATTATACCTGTTATAGTTTGAAGCTCCTGCTCATCGATATGCTTTTTGCTCTCTTTCTCCATTCCAAATAAAGGGCCAATCGCTAAAAATATTCCAAATAATAATAATTTTTTTACCATTTATTCCTTTGTGCACTTTATTTGAATACAAGCAATTGTTCCAACACTCTTCTTGTTTGTCAATATAAAATATGCAAGACACAAATGTCCAATTAATTCACACTACTTTAGGAATTTTAATACTTAAATGATTGATAGCAACGTCCTTCGCCAGTCCTCTTAAACGTTGGGCAAAAAAGGAATCTTTCCTGTCCCGCAAAATTTTTGTAACGCAGAAAAAAATCAGAATTTGCTATGAAAAATGACCCGCAATAAGATTGCTTGAAAGCTACCGTGCGCTTCATTTGTTATAGAGGAATGGTATAGTTAATCTACTTTTAACAGTTTAAAAATATTTAATTATGGTAAAAATTCTAAATACACTCATTCAAATTATTTCTCAAAAAAAAGCAATGTTTGACGCATTTAGACTATTTCCTAACGAATTAGTTAATAATCTAAATCAAAGGAAGCTCAGGTAAAGAATAACCTTGAACCTTTATTACTGTTTATTGCTCACGCCGTTTCACAAAGTTTAGATAGGTATCTTGAACATGCCCGCGCAACAATCACTTAATTAACTATACAACATCTTTTCAACCATAGCATAGATCGGAATTATTCATAACCAAAACCTACCTCGCCTTCTATTTTCGCTAAAGCCACAAAGAATAAGAAAGGGTTATGCGACCATTAATCTAGGTAGTGTCATACCTGGTTTCTGGCGACATAGAATAAACTGAGCATATAAACTCTTATTTATAGATTTGCCTCGATTTAATGTCCTACTGCTCACAAAAATAATCACCAATTTTTAAATCTAAAGAAGTCCATGAGTGACCATAACAAGGAACTTATCCGGCATTCTCCCAAAAGTAATTCTCAACCTCAAATGCTTTAAAAAATCCTATAAGGGTAAGGCTATTCTTACGCAGCCAACTATTCTTTCAAATTCGTAGCAATCTTGATACACTTGTAAATAGTTAGCTCGCTCTAAAAATATTTTAGGTATTTCATGAAACAATTGCCAATAGGCGTCAGTGATTTTAAATTTTTAATCGACCAAGATTATTATTACATCGATAAAACTCTTTTTATAAAAGAGATAATTGAGACTTCAAGCCAAGTACTATTGATTCCCCGTCCAAGACGATTTGGTAAAACACTCAATCTTTCTATGCTAAA
>Ga0105046_10003686_pt1 | contig 24346 bp, 23 predicted proteins | sample MAT03_FD_78385 | JGI IMG/M metagenome (GOLD analysis project Ga0105046, IMG submission 78385) | Freshwater microbial communities from Lake Fryxell liftoff mats and glacier meltwater in Antarctica - MAT-03 (megahit assembly) | ecosystem: Environmental > Aquatic > Freshwater > Ice > Liftoff...
AAATTCTGGGTGATTACACTTTTGATGAGATCGCAGTGGGTGTGTTCTACGGGACCAAGGAAACGTTGACGGACAAATACGACATCCTTCGCGGAATTAACCGAGGGGCCAATCACGACGTCCAAGACCTCACAAAACATGTCAACGTTTATGCCGGTCGGGAGTTCTGGGCTTGGCTTAACGGCGGTGAGGAGAAGACGCACGAGTGGGTTCTTGAAGGCATCCTCCACGGCTTCTCCACTGCGGAAAAGTCGATGGGCTCACTCGGCGATCTTTTGGACGGATTCCGCAAGGAGTTTAGCCAGCAATTTCAATCGTTTGTCCGGCCAGATCACACCGTTGACTGGCATGCCATCATTCGAAAGATCAACGGCTAGACAAGTGTGGGTTCATCGAGCAGCAATTTCATCTGTTCATCAGATGTCTTCCGGCGGTGGTAATATCCCGTGTGCCCGTCGATGCTCTCACCGTCTTTGAAATAACTCCGTGTCCTCACATGAGGCCTGACGTGGATGATGCGACCAGAGTTGAGCGGATTACTCGTCAACGGAGTCATCGACTCCGCAGCTTGCAATAGTCGTTGGAGCACTCCCCCGGCCACTTCGCCAAGACGTGGTGGAACTGCATTTCCAATTTGCCGACACTTGTCTGTAGCAGACCCAACAAAAGTCCAATCGCGGGGAAACTCTTGAACAGCCGCCATCTCGCCAACGGTTAATGCCCTAAGTTCAGTTGGATGGCACATGCTCGTGCCCGCGTGGTTTGGCATCGTAACCACGGTCGGGGATGGAAAATCGAAAGAAAGCTTTCGCCAATAGGCGCTCCGTCCCCCTTTTAGATACCAACTCTTGCCCATCGATTCTTTTTGCACGTCTTCCGGCAGATTTCGCCAATTTCCCCCAGGCGGAACCATCGCCAGATACTTTAGCTTCCGCGGACTAAAGTTCATCATCGACGGATCGGGGTCATCAAATGCGCCACCAATTGCATCGCCAAGCGTCTTGAATGGCGGGAGCTTGTCGGACGGACGGTTGCTAAATTCCGGCGGAGGAAACGCGGGATCGACGTCAAATCGAGAACCGATGCAAAGCAAACGCTCTCGAATTTGGGGAGCCCCATAGTTGACCGAGTTGACGAGATAGCAGTCAACTCGGTAGCCGATACTTTCGAACCGGCGAATTAACTCACGAAGAAGTGACCCCTGCTCAGTGTGCTCCGGCGGAACATTTTCTCCTTCAAGCTCCAATCCCTTTGGCATTAGCGGCATCGAATGAAGCCCGCGCACATTTTCCATGAGGAATGCCTTTGGCCTGACTTCGTCAACGAGCCTGAAAAATTCAAAAATCATTCGGCCACGGCCATCGTGCAACCCTCTGCGTTGTCCAAACACACTGAATGCCTGACAAGGTGGACCCCCAGCAAGTAAGTCGATACCAGCGACATCGAATCCGGCAGCCTTGCTCAGTGTCTTGAGCGTCACTTGCTCAACAGAATCCGAGATTACCGGCAAAGCGGGCTTGTTCAGTTTGATCGTCTCCACTGCTAGGGCGTCAATTTCGTTGCATACAACGCAATTGAACCCGGTTCGCTCTAATCCGATATCAAGCCCCATTCCACCCGAGAAGAGGGATATGTAGTCGCGCCGGATGGAAGCGTTCCTGTGTCCAGCGTTCGCCTTTCCATTTGGTTTCACGCTATTGGTGCGCGCAGAACCGTTTGGGCTGACTCCGTTGCTAGAAGAATGGATTTTGGACATGGCTGTGGTCATTTCTTGGCTCCGTAGATCGCCGGATCTTCATGGAGCATGTTGATTGCTTGTTCGGCAGCGGGGTTGTCAGCGTGCTCAAGTCGAAACCTCTCGACGATTCGTCGCGCCTCAACCTCGTTTGCGTCAATCCCGAAAAACTTTGCTACTGCGCAGGCTTGCTCGGTCGTCAGCAGGCGCTGCCCCAACTCGACTTTGCTTAGGTGTGCTTGGTCCATTTCCGCAGCCGCCGCTACAACCCTCAACGGGACCTGTTTCGTTTCACGCAGACTCCGAAGCCATTCTCCGAATCGTTGAGAAGTAACAGTGTAGATTGCTTTATTGCGTCTAGCCATGATGCGGCTAGATACACAAGGGCTTGCCACGTTTCAAGAACTATTTTCAATAACGCGCAGGGCAGGACGAGCTGTGGCGTTACGCCGCCGATTTCAAGACGAACGCCGGGAAACAGCTCGGCATCAAGCTGACGCGGCGTGCGCCGGGCGTGGGCGATTTGGAGGTGTATTTCGACCCGGCGGTCTCGATGGAGGAGAAGAACATCTTCAGCAAATACGTCCACGAGCACCTGCTCCAGCACGCGCGCGACGTGGAGCGGCTGCGGCATTATGTCTGCCCGGAGTGCGGCACGCCGGTGGGCAATCGCGAGGTGGCGATGAAGCGGCTCAACGACTGGCTGCGAGGCCGGCCACCGCAGCCGGAAGTGACGGGCTTTTTTTTCTCCCCGCAAGAAGAAGGAAGAGACGCCGAGCATCATCTGCGTGGGCTGCGAGCAGCGGGTGCCGCTCTGGGATGAGATGGAGCAGTGTTTCGCCAGCCCAGAGATTGCCGCCAGTGTCATGTAACGAAGTGGGCGGCCTACTCCGTTTCCTACACGCGCAAGCGCCGGGACGACGGCGCGGAAATCTTCACGCTCAAGAAACAGCGCCACGTGGAATACTGGATGGTGCAGGCGTTCCCGGTGCTGCTGGTGATCCGCAATTCCGCGGGTGAAGTCCGCTGGATGGAAGTGCGCGACTGGCTGAAGCGAGAGAGCGAGGACGGGAAGAAGGCGGTGAAGCAGATCGTCTTCGAGGGAGAGCGGTTCGACGTGATGAGCGTGCGGCGGTGGAGGGATGGGTTCTTTCCCTCGTCGAAGAGCAAGCGGTTGTCGGCGCGGCGGGAAGATGGCATCCATTTATGCGAGTGCCGGAAGGCGAGTGGCAAGGCCTCCGCACGAAAGTCCAGCGGCCTTTCCCGCCTGCCCGGAAAGCCTGTTGCGGGACGATTGATCACTGCCAGAACCGCAGCTAAACCTTTCCGCCATGAGCACCGTTGCCGAAAATAATCGACGCCGTGAAACATCTCGACGAGGTGGAGAAGGGCAAGTTCCTCGACCGCCTGCGCGAGATTGATTTCGATGACGCGTGGGATCGGCAGATGGAAGCGGATGCGAAGGCGGGGAAGCTGGATTTTCTGCTGAAGGAACTCGACGAGGACATCGCCGCGGGGAGGGTCAGGCCCCTCGATGAAATCTGCCGCGGGCATTAGCTTCGCTGCAATATCCGCGGCAAGCGCCGGCCGGCCCCGCAACAATTGCTTCCCAAGATCGGGGCTTTGGATTCATCCTGCCACCATGCTGACCGAGTATATTCAGGCGGCCATGGGCCAGGCGCATTATGAGATGATGGAGGGTGGGCGTTTCTTTGGCGAGATACCGCAGTGCCCCGGCGCGTGGGGTGAGGGGGCGACGCTGGAGGTGGCGCGCGAAGAACTCCGCGAGACGCTGGAGAGCTGGATCATCGTCGGGCTGCGGCACGGCGATCGTTTCGAGGTGATTGACGGCATCGATCTGAATCCCCGCCCAGCGTGTGCCGAAGCCGATCAAAAGGCGTGAATTGATCCGGCGCTTGCGCCTTGCCGGATTGTCGGGGCCGGAGCCCGGCGGCAGTCATGAGGTGATGCGACTTTCCGACGGCTGCAAGGTTGTCATTCCCAACCCGCACGAGGGAGATTTGGATCGGAGCCTCGTCGCAGGCTGGTTCGCCGGCTCTAGATCACCGCGGAGCAGTGGGACGAACTCGGCCGACGGTGAGACAACACGGAGGCATGAGGTGTCCTTCCACATCGTCAGCATCGATTCCCCGCAGTGTTCGCTCTCGTGCCGCGATGGGCAACTGACGTGCAAGACGGCGGACGGGGAGAGGAAGCTGCCGTTGGAGGATGTGGCGTCCATCATCATCACCAGCTTCTCCGCGAGCATTCACAGCAATCTTTTCCTGGAGGCGGCGAAGCATGGAGTGGCGCTGATCATCTGCGAGGACTTCAAGCCGGTGAGCCTCGTGCTGCCGGCTAACCGTTCCACCGACACGCTGCTCTCGCGGGCGCTGCTGAAGCTGGAGGAGAAGACCATCGCGCGGCTCTGGCAGCAGACGGTGGACGCGAAATGCCGGAACCAGCATTCGCTCGCCGAGCATCTCGCGCCGGACGACCGCGTACTGCCTGCGCTCCGGGATGCCGCATGGGAACGCAAGCCGCACAAGGAGGCGGTTTGCGCAAAGATGTTCTGGCAGCTCTTCGGGCGCAGCCAGGGCGACCCGGAGTTCACGCGCGACCGCTCCTCGGGCGGGCTGAACAACCTGCTCAACTACGGTTACGCGGTGCTGCTCTCGACGATCCTGCAAAAGCTTTTCGGCGTGGGACTCGATCCGACATGGGGCATTTCGCACGCGCCGCGCGAACGCTACACGCCGCTGGCCTACGACCTTATGGAGCCATTCCGCCCGTGCGTGGACTGGCGGGTGGTGCAGTGGGTTCGCCAGCATCCAGAGGCGGAGAACTGGGAGGTGACGCCGGAGTTTCGGAAATGGGTGACCGGCTTTCCGCTCGAACGGGTGGAGTATCTCGATCTGGAGCTGGATGTGCGCGGGTGCATCGAGGGCGTGGTGCGAGGCTTCCGCCGCGCGGTGCTCGGGGGCGACACGAAATTCTACCGGCCATGGACACCGAGAAATTCAAAATGGGCTGGCTGATCGTTTCCTTTGATCTTCCGGTCGGAACCAAGGCACAGCGGAAAGCGGCCCACGACTTCCGCGAATGGCTGAAGGACGACGGCTACCAGATGCTCCAGTGGAGCATGTATGCGCGCGCCTGCGTGACGTTCGCCCGGCAGGAGACGCACATTGATCGCGTGAAGAAGAATCTCCCGCCCGAGGGAAGCGTGCGGGCGATCTTTGTGACACGCGCACAGTGGGAAAGGAGCTTCGTCCTCCACGGTTCCCCCGCCGCCGAAGTGGCGGCGGAGGAACTGCCGGAGCAGATTCAGCTTTGGTAAGGTGCTCTATTTGAGCGCCCTACCCGCACCAACTCTGCTGTGCCGGGGATTGGATTCAAGGCAAAGCGACGCCCTCTCGCGCAAGCAGGTCACTCGACTCTGCTGTGCCGGGGATTGGATTCAAGGCAAAGCTATGTAGTCGGGTTTGGCTCCGGAAACCTGACTCTGCTGTGCCGGGGATTGGATTCAAGGCAAAGCGATCCGCAATTCCGGGCCGACGCGGACGCCACTCTGCTGTGCCGGGGATTGGATTCAAGGCAAAGCCGTAGTCCTCGTGGAGTCCGTTGCCGCATTACTCTCCCGTGCCGGGGGGAAGCCAAAACACTAGAAGCCGTCGAATAGGGTGAAGCCAGAACCGACCTCAACCCACAATCTCGCGCGAAAATGATCCAACCATAGCCGACGGCATGCAGGCGTGCCAACCGCTTCGAGAATCGAGTTTCCGCGCGAGCTTCTTCATGGGCAGAGGGCTCGGGAGCCATGCATTTATTCATCCGAACGGGTCAATGCACGGGCCACCCACATCCAGCATTTGTCCCCCCAACCAAGCGGATACCGAATGAATGCACGGGGCATTCGCGAGACACAGGCTCGCCACTATCGGTCGTGAGCTTCGAAACGGGTTAGACCCGCGACTTGCGCGGACTATGTGAGTGGGGGCATTATCCCGGAGGAGCAGGATGAGCAAGAGCCGGAACCCCATTTTCCTGCGTGGAATAGGGGTCATGGAATAGAGGGAAAGGGGTCAGGAGTTAATGGCGCTCAGTTAAGAAAATAGCGTGCGATATATTCCTAGTGGGTCATTTGGGTCTTCTTTGCCGCACTGTTGCGATGCGCAGCCCGAGATCGTCGGCTCTCAAACCCGCATGAATGCTCGATCTCCATTTCGGGGTGAGCGGTTTGCGAACCTCTATGGCGCCTCAGCGCGTTTCTTTTACGCACTAACTGAGCGCCATTAGGGTCAGGAGTCATTCTCTGGTGCGCCCGTGAAGCGGGCGTCAACGCGTGGAACAGAGTGACAGACAAATAGGAGCAGAGCCTCCTCCTTTTGCGCAAGACGCTGGCATTGAGGCGGGTTCATCCCCTGCCGAAGGGGCACTCCCGATTCAACTCAGCATGAGAGGCGTGCCTTGTGGGCCAGCTTCGCACCGCGGAGAAATGCAGCGAACCGAGCGGAGCGAGATTGCGACACTGCCAGTCCGGCACTCTGCTTTACAACGGTTGGAACCCTCCGTCTGGTCGCCTGCGATTAGTGCCGGCTCGTGGGTTCGAGCATTGGCGACTCGCCGGGTTCCGGCGCTTCGTCTTCCTCGGTGGTCTTGTAGTTGCGCAGCGGGATGGCGGGCTCCTCGTTGGCGTCCCTTTCCAGCCATGCGTAGAGCACGGGGAGCAGGATGAGCGTGAGGAAGGTGGAGCTGAGGATGCCGCCGATGACGACCGTCGCGAGCGGGCGCTGCACTTCCGCGCCGGCGCCGGTGGCGATGGCCATCGGGATGAAGCCGAGCGCGGCGACGAGCGCGGTCATTAGCACAGGTCGGAGGCGGGCGAGCGCACCTTCGCGGACGGCTTCGCGCACGCTGCGTCCTTCCTCGCGGAGCTGGTTGAAGTAGGTGAGCATCACCAGGCCGTTCAGCACGGCGACGCCGCTGAGCGCGATAAAGCCGACCGCCGCGGTGATGCTGAAGGGCATCCCGCGAACGAGCAGCGCAAAGATGCCTCCGGTGAGCGCGAGCGGAATGCCTGTGGCGATGATGAAGGTCTGCCGCAGGCTGCGGAACGCGGCGAAGATGAGCACGAGGATGAGCACCAGCGCGCTTGGCACGACGATGGCGAGCCGGGCGCGTGCTTCGCTGAGGTTTTTGAAGGTGCCGCCGAACTCGAAGCTGTAGCTCTCGGGAATCTTCACGCGCTCTTTGATCCGCGCGATGGCCTCATTCACAAAGCCCTCCATGTCGCGCCCCTCGACGCTGACCATCAGGCCCACACGGCGCTGGCCGAGTTCGTGGCCGATGGGCTCGACGGTCTTCACGGTTTTCAGATCCACGAGCTGGCCGAGGGGCAGGATGCCCACATCGCCCACGCGCACGGGCAGTGCGCGGATGCTGTCGAAGTCGGCGCGCTGCGCGTCGGGCAGGCGCACGACGATGTCGCGGCGGCGGTTGCCTTCGAGCATCGCCCCGACGGTTTCGCCGCCGAGCGCGGCAGAGACGGCGCGGTTCACCTCGGCGCTTGCAATGTTGCGGCGGGCGAGCTCGCGGCGCTTCACGTCGAGCACCAGCGTCGAAGTGCGGCCATCGACTTCGAGCTCCGCGTCGCCGCCGGGTACGGACTTGATCGTATCGCGGATGTCACCGGCGATCTTTTCCAGCACATCGAAGTCGGGACCGAAGACTTTCACCGAAAGCGCGCTCTTGCTGCCTTCCAGCATTTCGTTGAAGCGCATCTCAATCGGCTGCGCGAACTCGAAATTGTGTCCGGGAATCGCCGCGTTCACGGCCTCGTCGATCGCCTTGCACAGTTCGGCCTTCGTCTTCGGGCGCGCCGGCGTCTTCGGCCATTCCTTGAGCGGCTTGTAGAAGATGTAGAGGTCGTTTTCGTTCGGTGCCATCGGGTCGGTTGCGACTTCGCTGGTGCCGATGCGCGAGAAGACGCGCGTCACCTCTGGGAACTGCTCGCGGATGATGCGCTCGGCCTCCAATTCCTCCGCGAGCGACTCTTCGAGGCTCATGCCGACTTCGCGATAGACCATCGCGGTGATCGCGCCCTCGTCGAGCTTCGGCACGAACTCCGCGCCGAGTCGGAAGAACACGAGCAACGATCCCGCGAAGAGCGCGATCGCGCCGCCGATGGTGAGCCAGCGGAAGCGGAGCGCGAGACGCAGCGACGGCTCGTAGAGCGCCTTGGCCCAGCGGATGAGGAAGTTGTCCTTCTCCTGGATGCGCCCGCGCAGGAGCATCGTGCAGAGCACCGGCATGAGCGTGAGCGCGAGGAGCAGCGCGCCGGCCAGCGCGAGCATCACCGTGAGCGCCATGGGGCGGAACATTTTCCCCTCGATGCCGGTGAGCGCGAGGATGGGGAGATAGACGAGCGTGATGATGAGCACGCCGAAGAACATCGGGTTGCCGACCTGTTTGCTCGCGTTCAGCACGGTGTGGGCGCGTTCTTCATTCGTGAGTGTACGCCCGAGGTGCGCCTGCCGGTGCGCGAGCTGGCAGACGATGTTTTCCACCATCACCACCGCGCCGTCGATGATGAGGCCGAAGTCCACGGCGCCGAGGCTCATCAGGTTTCCCGAGATGCCAAACTTCACCATGCCGGTGATGGCGAAGAGGAACGAGAGCGGGATGGCGAGCGCGACAATGAGTGCCGCGCGCCAGTTGCCTAGCAGCGCCATGAGCACCGCGACGACAAGCACGGCGCCCTCGAAGAGATTGTGCTTCACCGTGCCGATGGTGCGGTCCACCAGCTCGCTGCGATCATAGACGACGGTCAGCTCGATGCCGGGCGGCAGCTTCTCGCGCACATCGGTGAGCCGTGGGACGACGCGCTGGCAGATGATGCGCGCATTCTCGCCGGCGAGCATCATCACCGTGCCGAGCACAGCTTCTTCGCCGTCCATCGTTGCGGCGCCGGTGCGGAATTTTGCGCCGACGGCGACGAGCGCCACGTCCTTCACGCGCATCGGTTCGACGGCGGCGCCAAACTTCACCGGCAGCTCCGCGATTTCCTCCGGTGACTCCACCTTGCCCGCGGCGCGGATGGTGAACTGCCGGCCGTCCCTGCTCACGATGCCGCCGCCGGCGTTCTCGACATTGCCGCGGATCACATCCGCGAGGTCGGCCACGGTGAGGCCGGCATTGGTCAGCGCGGCGAGCTTCGGTTCGACGAGCACCTGGCGCTGGTGGCCGCCGTTGCTGTTGATCTCAGCGACGCCTGGCACGGAGCGCAGCAGTGGCTTCACCACGTATTCCTGCGCGTCGTAGAGGGCCATGAGCGCGTCGGCATCGTTGGCCGGCCGTTCCTTCGCGCCGGCGCGCCAGTGCAGCGTGTAGTAGAAGATCTCGCCCAGTCCCGTGCTGATCGGCGCGAGCTTCGGCGAGCAGCCGGGAGGCAGCGCGTCGAGCACGCCCGTGAGCCGCTCGGCCACAAGCTGGCGGGCGCGGTAGAGATCGGTGCCGTCCTTGAAATTCATCGTCACCTGCGAGAGGCCGAACTTCGTCAGCGACCGCATCTCCTCGAGGCCGGGCAGTCCCTGCATTTCGAGTTCGATGACGCGCGTGACTGCCTTCTCCGATTCCTCCGGCGCGAGGGCGGGGACTTCGGTATTGATCTGGACCTGCACGCCGGTGAGGTCCGGCACGGCGTCAATCGGCAGATGTGTGACGGAGTACAGTCCGCCGCCGAGCAGCGCCACGGCGAGCAGCAGCACCAGAGTGCGCTGGCGCATGGAGAATTCGAGGATGCGTTCAATCATGGTGGTGTCGTTGGTAATTGGATTGCGGAAATTTTTCGGACGCGCCGTAAGGAAATGCGCGAAGCCTCAGCGGGCTGCGGAGGCTCTGATGGGCGGAAGGTCGCGCGGCTCGGCGACCACGCCGATGACTGCGCTGCCCTCGCGGACTTCGACGCGATAGCCGGCGAATTTCACGCCCGCGGCATCCAGCTTGTGTACGCGCACCCGGCGTCCGCGCCCGGAGACGGTGGCGTGTGCGGCGGTGGATGTTGTCGAAACTTCCGTGGTCTCCAGCACCTGCCAGCCGCCGCGGCTCAAATCGATCGGGATCTCACCCGACTCGAGTGGCACGAGCGCATGGGAGCGCAGGTCGCGCCCGTAGGTGGTCCAATGCACCATGCGCGTCTCCGGCGCGGAGGGCCTGCCACTGATGTGGATCTGCAGCGCCCTGTGCTGGGTCACCGTGGCGATGTTGGTGCCTTTGAGATCCTTTCGATCATTGTGCGAGGCGACGCTGACCTCGATGCCCACGCGCGGGAGAAAATCGGAGGCGTGTGCGGTGAACGGAACGATGAGTACGGCAGCTACGAAGAGGAGTCGGCGGATATTCATGGCTTTTGGTGGGATTGGGTTGTCTGCATTTCAGCGCGTGATGAGTTTCGGCTTGCTGCCATAAGCGCCGGCCTGCGCGGTGCGCTCGGGGAGCACGGTGCCGTCGAGCGTCATCCCGGCGAGGAGTTCGATCTGCTGGCGCGCTTCCATCGCGTCGAGCTGCGTGGCGAGCATGGTGTCCACGGTGTCGAGATACTGCTTCTGCAGTTCGAGGTAGGTGCTGATGGGCACGGCTCCGAGGCGGTAGTGCTGATCGGCGAGCTGCGCGGCGTCGGAAAAACGTGCCGCGGCATCGGCGGGCCATTTTGCCATGCCCGCCAACTGCGCCTCGTATTCGTTCACAGCCCTGGCCACGCGGCGCTCGGTATCACGCAGGGCGACGGTGAGCGAGACCTCGGCCTGCAACTGCCGCGCCTTGCTGGCCTCGATGTTTCCCGCGTTGCGATTCCAGAGGGGCAGCGGAATGCTCACCCCGATCCCGAACTGGCGCTGGTCGTCTGCTCCACGCTGGTTCGAGATGTAAGGAGCGATTGTGACCGCCGGCCAGCGCTCGTTATCGGTCAGCCTTACGCGGAAGCCCTGCTGCTCGAGCTCGGCGGCGCGCGCACGTATCTCAAAATTCCGTGTTCTCGCACTGGCGAGCAGCGTCTCAAGCGGCGGGCCGGGCCGGAGGGTGAGCCCCGTCCGTCTGACTGCGACAGGTGAATTCACGGGCATGCCGCGCAATTGATTCAAATCGAAACGCGCATCGAGCAGATCGCGCCCCGCCTCCGCCGCGCGCCGGTTCAAGGACAACGAGCTGGCCTCGATGATGCGCGTATCGAGCATGGGCGCGACGCCCGCGGGATCCCGCTGGACGAGTACGGCGAGCAGATCCTGGAAACGTTTCGACACCGCCTGCGTCGCCTGCGCTCGCTCCTGCGCGGCGAGAAGTTTGCAAGCGAGCAGCCGGACGCGCATGGCGAGTGCAGCGCGGAACTGTTCGAGACCCAGTTCGGCAAGGTTTACCTGCCGGCCAGCGATCGCTTTGCGCAACGACACGCGCCCTGGAAACTCGAACGTTTGTGCGACGGAGACTGACCAAGCCGCGCCCTCGCCCAGCTTGTTTCCATTCAGGTCGTCGGCCTGGATGCGTCCGAGTTCGGCTCCAAGGACAGGGTTTTGCCAGTTCCCCGCGGTCCGGCGGTCGCCTAGCGCAACGGCGATCTCGGCCTCATAAAACTTCAGTTCGGGATTGCCGGCGAGCGCCTCGGCGACAAACGCCTCGATGGGCCGCGATTGATTTTCCGCCGCACGCAGCGGCAGTGTGGCCAGCGCAAGCGCGGCGAGGGTGAATCGGAAGATGGATTTCCTGGACATGGGATGTGGGTGTAAAGAGTGGCAATGGTCGTTGTTGGTTCCGGCTGGCGGACGCCCGGCGAATGCCGCGCGGCATGGGTGCGTGAAAATGCCCGCGGCACGCAGGCTCCGAACGGAGCTGCCGCACGCGGGCGGGGCTAAATCAAATCAGCAGCGTCGTGCTGCGAAGGCACACGAGCGCGAATGCGCAAGGCGGCGGCGGATGCGGCACGAGGGGTGGCGCATCGATCGTTCTGGGGACGGCGAGGGCGACGCACCTTAGCAACGAAGGCGGCAGCTCCGCGGACTTGCAAACCGGTAGCGTGAGCGGCGCGGCTGCGGTTGCGCTGCCGGTCCGGGCGAAAACTAACGTATGGTCCTGGTTGGAATCCGAATCCTCCGCGAGCGCCGTGAGTGCGTTCATCAGCAGGGAATGATGATGCTCCCTCGCCGGCGCGCCGCCTTGGTGATGAAAGACCACCGTGACTTTCCCCTCGTGCTGCGCGAGGCGGACACGATGCTGGCCGTCGAGCATCCCCAGCGCAGCCACGGACGCGGCCAAGAGCGAGGGGTTCGCAGCGAACCACACGAGCAGACACACGAGCGCACTGAGCCGCGCCCGGAAAGGGCGGGGGTCTTGGCGACTGGTCTGCGTGCGGTGCATGGTCAGGATTGTGACTGGTCTGGACAAACTCAGGCGAAGGACGCCGCCGGTGCGAGGATGACTAACAGGTGCTGTTTCATCGCAATGGGTGATTAAGGCGTCGCTTTCAGACGGAAGAATATGAGCCCGAGCGCGGTGCTGACCGTCACCTGTTTCTGGCCGTTCACCACGGAGACGGGGCGGGGCGAGTTCACCCAACTGCCCTGGCTCAGATCCGGGCTCTCCTGCAAGGTCCAGCCGGTGACCGCGTCCGGCCAGGCGACGGTGAATGTGCCAGCCGCGGGCACAGCCACTTGCAGGGCTGGCAGCGCAGCGAATCGGGCGATGAGTTTCCGCGGGGTGCTGGAAGTGAAGGTGTAGGTCGCGTCGGGGCTCACGGAGATGCCCGCCTCTGTCCAGTCGAGGAAGATGTAGCCGGGGCGCGGCGCGGCGGTGACGATGACTTCAGAGCCGGTTGGAAAGACGCCCGCGCCACTGACGTCGCCGGCGGTCTTCGGATCGGCGATGAGATCGATGCGATTGCCAAACGCGTAGTTTGCCACGAGGTCGCGAGTGGCGGTGACGTTGAAGCTGAAATCCACGTCCGTGCTCACGACGACGCCATTCTGCGTCCAACTCACCAGCGACCAGCCAGGCTCCGGCTTCGACTTCAGCTTGGCGAGTTCGTTGAGCTCGTAGAATGGGTCCGCCTCGGGATTGCCGCCTTCCGGCGGGTCCGCCGTGACGGTGACCGCATAGACCGGCTTGAACTTCGCCACGAGCGTGCGGTTCGCAGTCACGTTGAACGTGTAGGGATTCGCCGAACTCACGTTCGCGCCATTTGCGAGCCACTTTGAGAATTTATATCCGGGATTCGGAATCGCGCTGACCGTGGCGCCCGAGTTCAACGCGTATTCGCCGCCGCCGCTCGTGGATCCGCCCGCCGTCGGTGTCGAACTGGTGACGATGATTCTTCCGGTGCCAGCGAGCACGAAGTTTGCAACCAGCGTGCGATTTGCCTGCGCCGAGAACGTATAGGTCGGCGACGTGGTCACGATGGTCGCGCCCTCCGTCCAGTTGGCGAAGACGTATCCGGGGTTTGCAGTTGCAGTCAGGGTGACGCTCGATCCTTGGGCGTAGTCACCTCCGCCGGTTATCAGGCCGCTGTTCTTGGGATTCGTGTCGGAGCTTATGGTGAAGTTGGTGACCGCATCCACGCCCAGCGCGAACGAACCGAGCGTCGTGGTACTCACGCGGATGGAATGTGCCGCGGCGTTCACTATGCCGGGCAGCTTCACCCAGGCGCCGCCAGTGTGGTGATAGATCGCGAGTCCGCTTTCATCGAAGCCTGCGGGCAACAGCGTCGCATCGTATCCAAGGCTCACATTCACCGTGCCTGTGTAGCTGCCGCTGAAACCGACTTCCCAGATTTGCGCCGGCTGGCTCGGGGTCTGGAAGGTGAACGCGGAGAACTCCCCCTGGGCGATCCGCACGGTGAGTTCATCCTGATCCGGCCGCGCGAAATCCGAGAAGCACGTGCCTTCGGTCTCCACGCTTTCAAATTCGTAGTCGATCCCGCCAGGCACGCTCGACCCACCATCGCAACTCCCCGTGCTGCCCGTTCCCGTCGGCACCTTCGTGCCCGTGAGAATGCTGAGCACGACATCGAAGCTCACCGATTGCCCGGACGTGAGATTGCCCAGCGCCCAGCGTTGTGCGCCGCCCACCCAGCGCGTCGGCGGCGCGAAGAAATCCGTGCCCTGCCGCGTGTTGCAGGGCGCGGTCAGCCAGTTCGCCTCGATGGAAAAATGCACACCGTCCGTGGGCTTGCCGGCGCCGTGATTGTCCACACCATTTCCCTCGATGCCGTAGTATCCGATCTCGATTGCCGTCGGCGCGGTGGTCGCGTGAAAGCTGATGAAGTCCTCCAGCCCGGCGCCGCTGCCGACAGCCCACGAGTCCACTCCCGCGAGCGTCGTGTCGTAGCGGAAACTGCTGAGCGGCCCTGTGTAGAGGCGGCTATCGTAAAGTCCGCGCTGCGAGTTCATGCCGTGCAGGAACTGGAAGAGCTGCACATTCGAAATCGCCGCGCCCGCGATGTTCTTCACCGCATAGGTCTGCTTCATCACGTAGCGATTGCTGTGATTGAAAGTGCCAGCGCCGGCGGCCGATGCCGGCTTCGTCCCCATCGGCGTGCCGGTGACGGTGTCGATCATTTCGAAGCGCTGCGTGACCTGGAGGTGCGCGTTGGCGATGATCGATTGCGCGATCGGCAGGTTGTCCGCGTTGAGACCCGTCTGCGTGAGCGGCGAGGTGACGGCGAAGGTCGAATTGGTCGGCCAGTCCGGGTAAAGGAATTGCGGTTCGAGCCATTGCGGTGAAACGGTGCCCCCGCCACTGACCTGATAACCGATCGCCGCACCCCACTCACCCGAGAGATACTCGCGGCCTTCGAAGCTTGGTGTGTTATCGAGCAGGAAATCGGAGTAGCCGAAATCGGTGAGCGTGATGTTCCAGTGCGGATTCGCGATGGTGATCCCCTGCGCCGAAGCTGTCTCCGGCGCCACGAGCAGCGCGAGCGCTCCGAGCCAGGCGGCGACGAATCGCAGGATGTGGCACGAATGGACTGCGGGGGCTGTGCTTTTCATGTCTCCACACTGGCCCGCACACATGAGTGCTGAGTGAATCTGGGATGAAGGTTTGTTAATCCTGATCCGGCTCAGGTGGCACCCGGCCTTCCCTCTGGGGATTCACAAACTTTGCACGCTCCCGGCGATGGCCACGGCTCTGGCTCGATGCGGCGCGGAGCGTCCGCATCGAGAGGGCGCTATCAAAGCGCCCCTCCTTGTTCATGTCCTTCACGCTCTTCATGCGGAAAAGGAAAAGGCAAAGGGATAAAGTTCAAAGGACTACGCGGCGGCGTCTCCGTGCTAACGCAAGCAAACCGGCGCTGAGCATCAAAACCGTGGACGGGGGTTCAGGGACACTCGCGACTCGAAATCCGAGGTCATCGGTCGAGACCGTCGGCGAGGGGTTTACGCGGAGCGAGGAGTGCAGGGTGAACTCGGGGTTGAGCCAGCCGCCACCGCGGAACGCGCGACCCTCGGACGAAGAATTATTTATCCCATCAAAGGCGCTCTCCTGCCACTCCCACGCATTCCCGTTCTGACCTCGCGTCCCGTAAGGACTCAGCCCGCCATCATTATTCACGTCCACTGGGCCGGGCTGCCCGTTATAAACCGCCGTTCCCGCTCCCGTCCCGCTCGCCACCGCCGTCGGGATCGTGTTGCTCCCCGTCCTTGAGCGCCCCGATGAAGAGCGGCAGGGCTTGTTCGATATCGTTCGCGCCCACCTGATCATCCTGCACGGCAAGGTGCGGGCTATCGAAGAAGTTGAACTGCCAGGTCACCCGGGCAATTGGGTGAGAGTGGACAAGCTGCGAATGCTCGAATGCAAGGGCAAGGCGGAGAGGGAGGAAGACACCCGAGACGGGGAGTTGGCCACAGTGGAGATTGAGCCGACGTTGGACACCGTCGTGAGCGAGGACGCTCGCAAAGCCGTCAGCCCGGATGCGCCGAAGCGGATGCACCTCTTTGTGGGCTACGCCCACGAGGAGCGTCGCGCGCTGAAACCGCTGAGAACACATCTCACGATTCTCGGACGGCAGGGCTACTGGCGAGGGTCGTCCGGACTCCGTGGCATCGAGTCGAGGTCTCCAATGCCTTGCGGCAGTTGGAGCGAACCGGGGCGATCGGGGGACCGGGGAAGCACGCAATCAGGGCCGCCTCCTCGAACACGAAGTCCGGCTCGGCTACTGGCCGCACACGGAGTTCGACTGGCGCGACGCCGTCCGCGCCGCGGGCGAACTCAGCGCCGAACACGGACTCTCCGTTCCCATCCCGCGGGATGGATCTATTCCATGTCGCCATCGCCATCTCGCCGAAGCAGCCGGCGTCTGTGTCCTGCGCCTTCCCTCCCGGCGCCGCCGCTAAGACTTCACTTTCAACCCGGCAGCCCTGGCGAATTTTCTCTGCCGGGTGTCGAAGGAGAGAAAGGCTTTCGCACCGTATTCGCGGACAAGCGCGACGGGGAGAAGATCAGTCGTCCGCTGGCGTTCCGTCGCCGCGTGCTTTCCGCTGATGTCATCGGCGCGGCGAAACGCCTCGGTCCCGGCGATGGGTGTGTGGAGGAGCAGCCCGTCGCGCAGGTCTTCCTCGATTTGCCGGAAAGCCAGGCGGCAATCGGCGGCAGTCATCCCGCCGTTTGCCGCGGCGTTGCGCACGGCCTTCAGGATGAGACTTTCGGCTGCGTGAGCGGGACGACAGCCTGGACGATCCGCTCCGTGATCATTTCCGCAACCGTCTGACGGGAGTTCTCAGAATTCCCTGTCCGATGAGGCTCTTGCAAAACCTACACGGTCACCGACGCGCGGCGTCATCGCTCAGAGGAGTGAAGGCATCTCGCCCTCTTACGGCTGAGGTTTTGCAAGAGCCTCCGATGAAAGCGGCTCAGAATCCGAGTCCCGGAGGCATTCCGGGCATGCCGCCCATTCCGCCGGTGATCTTGCCCATTTCCGCCTGCATCAGGGCGCGGCCTTCTTCGATCGCTTTCTGGACGCCTGTCAGGATGAGATCCTCGAGCATCTCCACGTCGTTTGGGTCCACGACGTCTTTGCTGATCTTGATCGCGAGGACATCGCCAGCGCCATTCGCGGTGACGGTGATCTTTCCGCCGCCGGCGGTCGTCTCGACCGTCTTGTCTGCCAGTTCCTCCTGCGCCTTCTGCATTTGTTCCTGCATCTTCTGCGCCTGCTTCAGCATCTTCTGGATATTCATGGATGGTCTCGGGTTGTTGGGATGGGATTCAGGGACCGCAGCCATGTGCGGCCAGCAAGTCCACGTATGCACAATCAATCAGGTCCGCGTCCCGGATGTCCAGCGCGGTGCGGAATTTCGCAGCAACTTTCTCGCCCATCTCCGGTGATTGCCCCGGAGTGAGCACGACTTCCAGTTCGATGAACTGGCCGAGTCCCTTCACCTCATCGAGGTGGATGCAGGTGTGGCTCTCCCATTTGTCCGAAAGAAAAAGCGAGCGCCGCCTGCGGACCTCGACGCAGATGCGGAGTGCGCGGGCGAGTGTCTCGCAGAGTTGCGCCGGTGCGGTCGTGTGCGTGACACTGCATTCGCTGAGTTTTGGCGGAGGAACAACCGGGCGCCCGCAGAAGATCAGTTCGCCGCGTTCGCCCCCAAACTGGCGGAGCTTCAAATGGCCGGATGGGACGGTGAAGAAGGCATCGACCTGCTCGATGATCTCGCATGCTCCGCCCGCAAGCCGCCGGGCTCCGGCATGCTGCTGCGCCCAATTGCGGATCCGGGCTTTTATTTCGATGTTCGCGCCCATGCGCTCAGCATGCACCAACCCGCGCGAAGTCGATGCCGGGATTCAGATCGAGCGGCGTCACCGTCACCGTTCCGCCCGTCTGCACGCGCGTCACACGATTGTCCACGGCGTGGCCTTTCAAGACAGGTTCGAAGCGCACAAGATTGCGCGCCTCCGTATTTGCCACCCACAGTTCGTCGCTCCCCGGTCGCGGAGTGACGCAGAAATTCACCGTCCCAGTGGGCTTGAAATGGCGCATGACTATTGCAGTCGCGACATTCATTTCCGCCACGTCGTTGCCGGGCATGTTTGGCTTGGGATTCAGCAGACTGTCCTCCGCCGTCACGATCAGACTCACCCGGGAAGGCGGAGGCAGGCCGGGGATTGTCGGCTGGAGCCGCGAGGGATCGGGAGGAAGAAGCGTGGTGCGATTTCCGGAGAGCGCGAATGCGGCACAGATCTTCGTTCCGTCGTTGCTCACCGCGAGCGAGCGCGGGTTCAATCCTTGCAGTGGAATGGTGCCGATCTCCGCGTGTGTCGCGATGCTAAGGCTGCAAATCAAATTGCTGCGACTGCACGAGACGAACGCCTTTCCGCCGGCGAACACCACATCCGCCGGCTCGTCCTTGCAGGCGAGCGTGTCGGTGATCATCCCGGTGGCGACGGACACGATGCTCACCGAGTCCGACACTTCATTGACCACCCACGCCTCGTCATTCGACACCACGTTCACCGACACCGGTTCGATGCCGACGACGATCTCGCGGATCAACACCGGCGACGGATTCGCGGAATTCGAGCCATCGAAGACCGACAGCCGCGCATCGGCCGTATTGACGGCAAAGAGCCGGGCGCCATCCGACGACAGTCAGATGGGGCGCGTCTGGTGCGCTTCGAAATTCACGAAGCTGCCGGTCTGCACCTTCACCATCGAGACGGATGCGACGACACTCAGGACGAGACAAATATGCCGCGTGAACATGCGGACCGGCCGGTGGGAGGGGGACATCGGGCGGCACACTGCCAGCGATCTGGCTGGCTGAAAATTTGAATCACCACGGATGGATGCGGTCTCTCCCGTCTCCGCTCACCTACAGCCTCACGGAATCCAATCCTCGGATCGGGCATTGTGCCGAGCCGTCCATCGCCTCATCCTCTGAACATGAAACTTCTCCTGCGGTCCCTTCTCGCTCTGGCGCTCGGCTTTTCGTTTACTGCCTGTCTGTTCAATGAGCCGATCTTCAAGGAAGGCTTCTCCAAGACGGACGCCGCTCTCGCTGGCGTCTGGGCAGCGGATGCCCGGAATGGCGACCCGCGGAAAATGGAATTCGCCATGTGTGCGCCGCTTGATGATGACCGCTACGTCCTGCACCACCCTGCAGTCGAAAAGGACAGCATCTACTACGAGGCCCGTCCGCTGAAGATCCGCGACCGGAACCTGCTGCAACTGCGGGTGCTGGCCACATTCAGCGACGGCCTCCCGAAGTCCAACGCCGAACGCTACACGCTCCTGTGGATCGAAAAGGACGCCGTGGCCGAAACCTTCCGCGTTCGCTCGCTGGGTGGCGACGGCGTGAAGGACAAGGGTCCGGCCCAAGTCAGGGAATTTCTGGAGAAGCCCGAGTCCGACTGGAGCACCATCTTTGGCGAGGCACTCAGCTTCCGGCGCTTGAAGGACAATTGATCCCGCTGAGCCGCGAAGGCTGACGCAGCAGAATCTCGGCAGGAAATCTCCGGGAACATTGGCCGCGTCGGGCTCGGACAGCACGCGACCAGTGGCCATGCAGGGGCCGGGCAACGATAGCCCGCATTTCTCACACTCCACAGGCTGGCCGCGTTTGTAGCGTAGCTCTCCCGAGCTGCGCGCTGCCCGCGCTCACTGCGGCCCAGATCTGGAGAGCCACGCTACGGGACCGCCGACCGCTTCGCGGGCTTGCAGTCCGGGCGGCGCAACACCCTGTCGCATCCCAGGCGATGAGTGTGAGAAATGCGGGATAGCCGTGGGTGAGGAGTCTCCGACGAACCCACGGATCGGCCCCAAGACGAACTCGCCGCGCAGCGACGCAACCACCCGCTCTCTGGCCCCGCCGTCATTGTGGTGCCGGCTACGCGGCACACCCGCGACTGCATGCGGTCCGTGGGTTCCTCGTTCCTCGTCACCCAGGGCTATTGTTGTTCAGTCGCTACGCGCCACTCGCTCCATGACGGGATGAATTTGATGCGTCATACCAATTCCCCATTGTCACCAACCCATCGCCTCTCTGGTCACTGCTGCCAGGTCGGCATCATCTCAATTGGGAAATGGTATCAGCCCAGTTGAGCTACCGCTCCCACCGGGCATCGCGCAAAGCGGGAAATTCCGCGCGCCACGACTGCACCTCCGCGTGGTCGATCTCCGCCGTGAGCACCGTCTCCGATTCACCGGCATCGGCGATGATCGCGCCGTGCGGATTCACCACCACGCTTCGCCCCGGATAGACGAACTTCGGTTCGCTCCCGCAACGATTCACGCCGATGACGAATGCCTGGTTCTCAATCGCCCGCGCACGCAGCAGCGTGAGCCAGTGGTCCATGCGTTTCACCGGCCATGCCGCGATGACCACGAACAAATCCGCCCCGCGGCGGACGCCGGCGCGGAACAGCTCAGGAAAGCGCAAGTCGTAGCAGATCAGCGGCGCGACCGTGAAACCCCGCAGCGAAAACGACGCGCTCTCATTTCCGGCCGCATGCACCGCATCCTCCCCTGCCCCGCTGAACGGGCGCTGCTTCACGTAACGCACGCGCAGTTCCCCTCCCGGTCCGAACGCCACCGACTCATTCCGCCCCCGCCCGTCCGGGCCCGGGTTGACGACACCGCCGAGGACCGTCGCACGGTGGCGCGTCGCCAGCATCCGGAGGAACTCCTCCGTCTCCCGCGCCGCGCCCTGCATCGTCTTGGAAAGGTCGAGGCTGAATCCCGTCGAGAACATCTCCGGCAGCACGATCAGCGCGCCCGCCGACGGCGGTGTCACCCCGAGCAGCCGCTCCACCTTTTCGAAATTCGCGCGCGGCTCCTCCCACACACTGTCGAGTTGGACGGCAAAAATCTTCATCGCATCCGCGAAGATCGCTCACCTCGGAATCACCGGCAGCACGATGTGTGACGGATGCTCCGCGTCGTGCATGATCGAATTCAACGCCGCCTGCATCCAGCGATGCCCATTCAGCGGTTCGCCGGAATTCGGATTCACATCGAAGCGCGGGAAATTGCTGCTGCTGATATCCACCCGGATGCGGTGCCCCTTCTTGAAGACATTGCTCGTCGGATACAGCTTGATGGTGAACGGATACACCTCGCCCGCCTTCATCAGCTTCTCCGCGCCCAGCCCTTCGCGAAAGCGCGCCCGCACGATGCCATCCCCGATGTTCAAATCGAACCCGCCCGGCCAGTCGCCGCTCGCGGGATAGACATCGATGAGCTTCGCCGTGAAATCGGTGTCGAGTGCGCTCGATGCCGCCCACAGCTTCACCTCGATCTCCCCGGTCACCTCGGTGTCCTCGCTCAGCGGCTCGCTCTGGAAGACCACCACATCATTCCGTGCGGACAGCGGCAGCGGCAGCGTCCAGTTCCAAATGTGCGGCCCGCCGCGCTGATCCCACGCGCCTTGCAACATGATGCCGTCGTTGCTCGAAAGATTGCCGCCAATGGTCGGCACGGGCCGCGCGGGATCGAAGGTGAAACTCGTCGAACCAATGGTATCCACCGGTGCGGTCTTCGTCAGCCTGCCATCCGCACCGAGGTAGAAGTTCGTGCTCCGCGCGCGGGCGGGCGGCCATTCGCGTTCCTCGCGCCACGCACCGCCGTGGAAAAGCAGGCCCTTGTCCGTCTTGTGTCCGTCGCCCGTGCCCATCACGAAGACGCGCACCTTCGTGGCAAATGGCGCGGCTTTGCCCACGCTGTTGTCCTTGCCCTTCAGCCAATGATCATACCACTCCAGCCGCCAGGCGAGTTCATCGGCGATCGCCGCATCGCCGCCGAAGTCCACCATGCCGTGCGCAGACTTCGCCTGCTGGCCGTGAATCCACGGTCCCATGATCAGATACACATCGCTCGTCAGCGCCTTCGTCAGCGCGGCGAAATTCGCCGTCGTATTTCCCGCCCACGAGTCGTACCAGCCACCCACGAGATACACCGGGATGTCCGCATAGCGCTCCGGGTGATCCACGATGTTGTTCTGCTCCCAGAACGCATCATTCGCGCCGTGCTCCATCGCATTCACCAGCCAGTCCTCGTACTCCGGCGCAAACTTCAGCGGCGTGGTGCCGCGCCGCAGCGGGAGATTGAAAAGGTAGTCGATGCGGTGATCCCCCATCTCCTCCAGCACCGCCGCTGTCGCCGGATCGCGCGACTGCCGGCTCCCCTTCCCCGCATTCAGCATGATCCAATTCCAGAAGCGCAACTCAAAGGCACCAGCATTGCGCATCGACTGCCGTCCCGGATTCGACACCGCATCCACGGGAATCACCGCCTTGAGTTGCGGCACCTTCTCCATCGCCATCGCGTGCTGCGTCCCGCCGACATAGGAACCGCCAATCATTCCGATCTTCCCGTCCGACCACGCCTGCGTCGCGATCCACGCCGCGCAATCGCCGCCATCGCGTCCATCATCCGTCATCATGTGCCACACGCCTTCGCTCTTACAGCGGCCGCGCGTATCCTGCGCGACATACGCATATCCATGCCGGGCAAAATACTCCCCTTGCTTCTTCGCCCCGTCCTTCCCGTACGGCGAACGCATGAGGATCACCGGCAGCCGGCCCGCGCGTTCCCGCGGCAGATAGATATCCGTCGCCAGCTTCACCCCATCGCGCATCGCCACCATCACGTCGGTCTCCGCCACCACGTCCGCAGGCGCCGCCTCGCGCGCATGCACGGACAGCGCGATCAGCAGGAGGAGAAAAGAGAGAGGTGTTCGCATGGTGGGAATGATTCGCGGTGATTGAACCCGGTGATCCACGCGAGCGCACTAAGAAATATAACCTCAACAACCGGCAAGGTGTGACGCGACTCACCCCGGGCGTGATTCAATGTGAGTCCAAAGGCTGCTTGCCGGCAAAAGCCGAGCGGCGCGTGAGTGCCGCGAGGCTTTGGACTGCGGCGGCTCGACGCCGCTTTGCCTTTGCGGAGGAGCGATGGGCGAGATCGCGGGATGCGCCGCGCGGAAGAGAGTCGCTGCGTTGCTTTGTGGGGCAACTGTGAATTTGCGCGTCGGACCCGGGGCGAAGGGCAAAGCGGCGTCGAGCCGCGCGCAGTCCGAAGGCTCGCGCCGCACTCGGCGCCACCATTTTGCGCATCCACTGGACTCACTTTCAATCACACCCACTCACCTACGCCGATCCGCCTCCCGCCGTCTCAACTGCCCGCACGCCGCATCGATGTCCGGACCGCGGGCGCGGCGCAGGTGGGCCACGGTGCCGCGGGCGCGGAGTTCCGCGAGGAAAGCCCCCGCCTGCTCCACGCTGCTCGCCGCATAGGTGCGGCCGCGCAGGCTCAGGCCGGTCGGATTGTAGCGCAGCAGATTCACGTGCATGTGCCGGCCACCGAGGAGACGGGAAAGATCGCGCGCCTGCGCGAGCGAGTCGTTCACCCCGGCGAGCAGGCAATACTGGATCGTCGTGATGCGACCGCTGCGGGCCTGATACCGATCCGCGGCGGCCAGCACCTCCTGCACGTCGAACCTCCGGCCAACTGGCAGCAAGTCGGCCCGCGTCGCATCATCAGGAGCGTGCAGGGAGACGGCCAGATGCACGCCGAGATCTGCCTCCGTGAGTTCATCGATACCGGGCACGATGCCCACGGTGGAAATGGTAATCTGCCTCCAGCCCAGCGCACCCAGCGTGGGATCGGCGATGCGTTTCACCGCGGCAAGCACGTTGCGAAGATTCAGCATCGGCTCCCCCATCCCCATGAAGACAATCGTGCGCAACACGCGCCCGGACGCCCGCGCTTCACGACGCAACTGAATGAACTGCTCCACGATCTCGCCCGCCGTGAGATTCCGCTCAAAGCCCGTCTGCGCAGTCGCGCAGAAATCACAGCCCATCGCGCAACCCACCTGGCTCGAGATGCACCCCGCCGCGCGTGCCGGGTGATAGTCCGGCATCAGCACCGACTCCACCGTGCGTCCATCGGCGAGCCGCAGCAGCAGCTTGCTCGTGCCATCCGCCGCCACCTGCCGCAGCGCAAGGCTGGCCGCCTCCTGCGGAAAAGTGGCAGCCACGAGTTCCCTCAGCCCCGCCGGAATCCGCGCGCTGGCGCGCTCGGCTTCACCGTTCGCCGCATACAACTGCCGCAGCACCCGCACAGCATGCCCGGCCTTATGGCCGTGTTCCTCCATCCACGCCGCCAGCTCCTCGGCAGCGAGGTCAGGCAACGGACGCGGCGCAGGGGATGTCGGAGTCATGAAGTTCGCTGCCATCCATAAGCCGCCTCCGCACAGGAAGCGAAGCGGGATTCCATCGGCCAGACCAAGACCGATGCGTGAAAAGAACCTCTGCCCTAGCCTCCATTTCACACACTCATGGCGTCGGAGGCGGCAGGGTGTTGCGCCGCCTGCCGCACACCTGCGAGGCGGGCAGCGTTCCCGTAGCGTACCTCTCCCGAGCTGCGCCGCAGTGCGGGCCGGCACGGCGCAGCTCGGGAGAGCTACGCTACATTCGCGGCTTGCCGGCGGAGTGTGAGAAATGCGGGCTAGCCTGCATTTCTCACACGCTTGGGTAAACGGGGGACAGCGTGTTGCTGCCCGCGGTTCTTTTATGTGCTCAGTTCTCAGTGCCCAGTCTCGGACGCAAACTGAGAACTGAGTA